>Ga0315279_10000779_pt1 | contig 58386 bp, 54 predicted proteins | sample YL17G06_20_MG_FD_203694 | JGI IMG/M metagenome (GOLD analysis project Ga0315279, IMG submission 203694) | Sediment microbial communities from Yellowstone Lake, YNP, Wyoming, USA - YL17G06_20 | ecosystem: Environmental > Aquatic > Freshwater > Lake > Sediment | place: USA: Wyoming | collected...
CGTATCAGGGTCTTGTAAGCTGAACCGCCACGCGCCTGACTCGGGGTGCTCACCGCGTTCTTCCCAACAACGTAGCAAGAACACCTGGTAACGAGGAGGGCCATCTTGAATCGGCATGAGACGCATACCACCGAGAACAAAACTCATGTATAATGTAGCATATCGGCGTTTAGAAATCGTTTATTGCGCGCGGCGATCACGAGGTGGTTTCATGGTCGAAGAACTGCGCCTGTTGCTGCTGGGAGGGCTGCACCTCAGCCGGTGTGGGATGCCTGTGACCGGATTTGTGTCCAGCAAGGTCCCGGCACTCTTGTGTTACCTGGCCGTCACTGGACGGCCGCACTTGCGCGCCGCGCTGGCCGGCCTCCTGTGGGGCGAACTGCCCGATGCCGCTGCCAGCGCCAATTTGCGCCAGGCCCTCTGCAATCTGCGCCATCTGCTCGCCCCTTATCTCCTCATCACTCCTCAAACCGTTGAATTCAATCGAAACAGCCCCTACTGGCTCGACGTGGAGGTCTTGCAGTCCAGGTCAAATCCCAGAGCCGCCTGGTCGGACACGGATGTTACTCTGTTGGGCGAAGCCGTCGAGCTATACCAGGGCGAATTCTTGCAGGGCTTTCACGTGCGTGATGCGCTGGCCTTTGAAGAGTGGGTGTTGGGGCAGCGCGAGCATTGGCGGCAGATTGCGCTCCAGGCGCTCCACACCCTGGCGGCTCACTTTACGGCGCAAGACAACGTTGCCGAGGCCGTACGTTATACGGCCCGTCTGCTGGCCCTTGAACCCTGGCAGGAACAGGCCCACCGGCAGATGATGCAACTCCTGGCGCGCAGCGGGCAGCGTGAAGCCGCATTAGCGCAGTACGAAACCTGTCGCCGCGTCCTGGCGCAGGAACTCGGCGTCGAGCTGGCGCAAGAAACGACGCGGCTGTACGAGCAGATTCGAGAGGGCGCGTTCATCGCGGATGTGAGCAACCCACACAAGACATCTCCCAGCTTGGGTCAGCCCCAGGTGGCCGACAAGACGATTGACCATCTGCGCCAGGCCGGCCAGCAGGCCGCGCAGGAGATGAATCATTCGGAAGCTGTCCTCCATCTGACGCGGGCGCTCAAGTTGCTCAACACCCTGCCAGACACGCCCCAGCGCGATCGGAGAGAACTGGCGCTGCAGCTCGACCTGGCGCTTCCGTTGCAGGCGGTCAAGGGCTATAGCGACTTGGAAGTGGGCCGCCTTTATTCCCGAATGTGGGAATTGTGCAAGCGATTGGACGAATCGCCACCTCAGCTTTACACAGCACTCTGGTATCTCACCAGCTTCCACCTCGCACAAGGAGAATTCCAAACCTCGCGCGCTACCGGACAAGAATTCATCAGCCTGGCCGAACACAGCGGTGAGCCGTTGCCCGTCGCGCTGGCCCATCTGGCCATGGGATGGACACTCGTCTACCTGGGCGAGTTGAGCCAGGCGCGGGCGCACCTGGAACGGGCGCTTGACCTGTATCACTCGCACCCTCTGTACACTTGGCCGCCAGGACCGGACGTGAGGGTGATCGGCTTGTTGAACCTGTCTCTTGTCCTCTGGCTGATGGGCTATCCACGCCAAGCCCGCCTGCGCTGCCAGGCAGCGCTCGCGCTGGCACAGACGCTATCTCACCCGCTGACACTGGCGTTGGCCCTGGCCTGGGCCAGCATATTCCACGTGATCTGGCGCGACCTGCCGGCTGCTTTGGCGCTGGGAGAAGCCTGCACTCGCCTTGCGACCGAGCACAAGTTCTCGCACTGGCTGGCGGCGGGCCTGTACTCTCGTGGTTGGGCGTTGGCCGAACTAGGACAACCCGACCAGGCGATTGGGCTGATCTATAGTGATGTCGTGGGCGTGCAGAGCATGGGAGAGGTGACGGGGCAGACATTTCGGCTGGCCGCGTTGGCTCAAGTATGCGCCAAGACGGGCCAGAGAGAGCAAGGCCTGGCTTTGCTGGACGAGGCATTGGCAGCCGCACACCACACAGGAGAACACTTTTTCGAACCCGAAATCTACCGCCTCAAAGGCGATTTGTCGTTGAGGGATGCAGAGACGGCTGCGGCGTGTTTCAAGCAAGCTATCGAGATCGCCCAGCGCCAGCAAGCCAGGTCATGGGAGCTGCGAGCGATGACGGGCCTATGCCGCCTTGGGCGCACCCAAGCAGCGCAGGACGAACAAAAAGAATGGCGCGACAAGCTAGCGGTCCTCTATGCTGGGTTTACCGAAGGGCACGACACAGCCGATTTGAGAGAAGCCAAGGCTCTGCTCGATGAGATAGACTCGGCGGCGCACCCAGGCTGACATCCGGGCAGCGGCGCACGCCCGTCATTTGACCCTGGCCCAAGCGTCACACGGAACAGTCCGACATACTCGGTTTAGCACGGGCTTGTGTAGCGGTCAAGGAAGTGTAATTCGGTCGCCTTGTCCCGTTGTCTCCTCATCAGGTGTATAATTCTCTCAGATTCTCGCCAAGGAGGACACCATGCGCACCGTCGGACGGATCCTCACCGTTTTGGTTGTGATCGTCGTCGTGCTGGGCTTGGTGGCAGGCGGCGGGTTCTTTTATGTGAGCCGCAAGCCTTTCCCACAGATCAGCGGGACGCTGCGCGTGAGTGGACTGCAAGGCAACGTCACCGTCATCCGCGACAAGTGGGGCGTGCCGCACATCTACGCCGATAGCCCCCACGATTTATTCCTCGCCCAGGGCTATGTCACCTCCCAGGATCGCCTGTGGCAGATGGAATTCTGGCGGCGCATTGGCGCGGGGCGGCTGTCCGAAGTCCTCGGCAAGTCCGCGCTTGGCAATGACCTTTTTATCCGTGCCATCGGCTGGCGGCGCGCCTCCGAAGCTGACTATAAACTGCTGGGGCCGGAAGAACGCGACGTGCTCCAGTGGTACGCCGACGGCGTCAACACTTTCGTCAACACGCACAAGGACAACTTGCCGCTCGAATTTACGATTCTGGGATTGACCGGGGCCAAGTTCACACTGGAACCCTGGACGCCAGTGGACACGCTCACCTGGGGCAAGGTGATGGCGTGGGACCTGGGCGGCAACTGGGAAGATGAGTTGCTTCGCTCGCGCCTCCTGACGAAATACGGCGACGAGCGTGGCGCGCAGATCATCAACGCGCTGTGGCCGTCTTACCCCTCCAATCATCCCATCATCGTGCCGACGGGCGTGGCGTGGCAGAATCTCGGTGATGGCGCTCTCACCGAGGCGGCCGACCTGCGCGCGCTGATGCAAACGGGCAAAGACGGCATCGGCTCGAACAACTGGGTCATCGCCGGCAGCCGCACGACGACGGGCAAGCCGCTTCTGGCCAACGACATGCACCTGGGTATCCAGATGCCTTCGATCTGGTACGAGGTAGGCCTGCACTGCAAGACGGTGAGCGCGAGTTGCCCTTACAACGTCACCGGCTTTGTGTTCCCCGGCGTGCCCGGTGTGGTCGTGGGCCACAACGACAAGATTGCGTGGGGCGTGACCAACCTTGGCCCGGATGTGCAGGATTTGTACATCGAGCACGTCAACCGCAAGAACGCGAACCAGGTCGAGTTCCAGGGCCAGTGGGAAAACGTGCAGGTGATTCAAGAGACGGTGCGCGTGACGGGCAAGAGCCTGCCACAAGATTTCGAGCCGACGGCGAATATGCAAGTCAGTTACGATGCGGCGGCGAACACGACGAATGTTGTGTTCAACGTGCGCGTCACACGCCACGGGCCGATCCTCAACGACGTGGTCAAGTCGCTGCGCAACAGTCCCGACGCGGTGGCGATGAAATGGACGGCGATTCAACCGGGCGCTAGCGTCGTTCCGGCGCTGCTGGCGATTGACCGCGCGCAGAATTGGAATGACTTTCGTGAAGCATTGCGCCACTGGGACATTGCCGCGCAAAACTTTGTCTTTGCCGACGTGGATGGGAACATTGGCTATCAAGCGACTGGCCTTATTCCTATCCGGGCGAACCCCGCAAAAACCGACGGGGCAGGCAGCGATGGCTCATTGCCAGTGCCCGGTTGGACGGGCGAGTACGAATGGACGAGCTACATCCCGTTCGACAAGCTGCCGTCCCGCTTCAATCCGCAGGATGGCTTTATCGTCACGGCCAACAATGCTGTCGTGGATGGCAAGTATCCATATTTTATCTCGCGGGATTGGGATGCTGGCTATCGCGCTCAGCGCATCACCGACATGATCCGGGCCAAGGACAAGCTTTCGGTGGACGACATCAAGGCGATTCACGGTGATGACACTGTGCTGTTTGCCGATCAACTGATGCCGTACCTCAACGTGCTCCAGGCCAGCACGCCCACACGAAAAGCCGCTCTCGACGCGCTGATAAAGTGGGATCACGTGGCAAAGCGTGACCGCGTGGGCGCGTCGGTGTTTGAGGCGTTGACCTATCACGTCGTCGAGGACGCCTTTGGCGACGAGTTGGGGCCGTCGCTGGCACAGGATTACGTGAGTGCCGGGGCGACACAGCGAGCCGCTATCGCCGTGCTGCTGGATCGCTCCAACGATCCGATGTGGAACGACATCGGCACGACCGACCGCGTCGAGACGCGCGACGATATTTTGCAGCGCGCGTTCGAGGATACCTGCAAGGAATTAGAAGCGCGGCTGGGCGGCGATGTCGCCAAATGGAACTGGGGCCGCTTGCACACCACGACGTTCCCCAACGGCTCGCTCGGTCAGTCTGGCATCTCTATTATCGAAGCGATCTTTAATCGCGGCCCGGTCGTCACGGATGGCACGGCGATAGCGGTGAACGCCACGTCTTTCAGTTCGGAACCGGACAACCGCTACGCCGTCGTCTGGGGGCCTTCGGAGCGATACATCGCCGACCTGGCGGATTGGACGCGCTCGCTTTCGGTTCACACCACCGGTCAATCGGGACAGCCGTACCACAAGCACTATGACGACATGATTGACCTGTGGCGCAACATCCAGTACCACGCGATGCTGTGGTCGCGCGCGGACGTGGAAAAGAATGTGGAGGGGACACTGACATTGGCGCCGTGACAAGTCAACCCGTTGCCTTTAGGCGGGCGCTCGCTGGCTGAAGCCTTGACTCCAGCGTGCTAACTAAACCGTATTGCGTCTAGGCCCCTGGCCCTAGAAAAATAGTCCCCTGGGCCAATACCCCGCATAGCGTAAATCCGCTACACTTGTAGCATCCAGGTTTGTCATCCATGGGCAGTTTCGATGCCCGGTTCCTCCTTTCCCCGGAGCATAGCTATGAGGATTCGACTTTCGGCGGAGACGGTTCACGGCGATTTTGTCAAACAAGTGGAAGACATCAGCGGGCAGAATTTGCTGGCGTGCAACCAGTGCGGCAAGTGCTCGTCGGGCTGCCCGGTGGCGTTTGCGCTCGACCTGCTGCCGAACCAAATCATTCGGATGACCCAACTGGGCCTGGAGGACGTTCTTCAGGCCCAGACCATTTGGACGTGCGCCTCGTGCCTGACGTGCGTTTCTCGCTGCCCCAAGAACGTGGACCTGCCGCGCGTAATGGAGGCGCTGCGCCAGATCGCGATGGAGCGCGGTGCAACGCCGATGTACGCCGCCGAACTGCGCCCCGACCTGGTGGCCAATGCGCCGCAGATGGCGATTATCGGCGGGTTTAGAAAGTTTACGGCGTAGGAGCACACATGGGCACACCCTACTTTCCCGGCTGTACACTCACCACCAAAGCCAAAAACTATGACACGTCGGGCAAAGCCGTCGCGGCGGCGCTGGGGATGCCGCTCGACGAGCTGCCCGACTGGCAATGCTGCGGCGCGACGTTCCCGCTGGCGACGGACAACACCATGTCCCTCATCGCCCCGGCGCGCGTCCTCATCCAGGCCGAGCAAACGCACGCCAAGCAAGTCACGACGTTGTGCGCCATCTGCTACAACGTCCTCAAGCGCACCGAGTTCTCGCTGCGCAAGCACCCGGAGCAACTCGAACGCATCAACTGGTTTGTGAGCACAGACGAAACGACCGCCGGTCAGACGTACACGGGCAAAGTTCAGGTCACGCACTTTTTGCAGCAACTCCGCGACGACCTGGGCTGGAAGGCGTTGAGTGAGCGTGTGACGCAGCCGCTCAAGGGCCTGAAGGTTGCGCCGTACTATGGCTGCTTGCTCCTGCGCCCGCCCGCCGAAATCGGCCTGGACGACCCCGACCAGCCGACGATTATGGCGGATTTGCTCACGGCGCTCGGCGCGGAGCCGGTGGACTTTCCGTTCAAGGGCGAGTGTTGCGGCAGTTACCTGGCGGTGAACAAGCCCGATGTGCCGGCGGCGCTTTCGGGCACGATTGTCGAAAGCGCAGCCAAGCATGGCGCGCAGGCCATCGTCACCGCGTGCCCCCTGTGCCAGTACAACCTCGATGTCAAGGGCCGATTGCCTATTCTTTATTTTACACAGTTGCTTGCTAAAGCACTAGAGTTGGGCGAGGAAATATCAAATTTCGAATCTCAAATGTCAAAGGTTGCCGTTTGATACTTGAAATTTTGGATGAGATGAGACATGATTAATCGGGCACTCGTCATCGGCGCCGGCATCGCAGGCATTCAAGCGTCGCTCGACATCGCCAACTCGGGCTATCAGGTCGCGCTCGTCGAGCGGCAGCCGTCCATTGGCGGGCACATGGCGCAACTGAGCGAGACGTTCCCCACGCTCGACTGCTCGCAGTGCATCATGACGCCGCGCACGGTCGAGGTCGGCCACCACGAAAACATCAAGCTGTACACCTACAGCCAAGTAGCCGAGGTGAGTGGCACACCTGGCGATTTCACGGTCAAGATTCGCCAGAAAACCAAATACGTCAATTGGGACAACTGCACCGGCTGCGGTGTGTGCCAGGAGAAATGCCCGTGGAAAGCGCCCGCCGAATTCGACCGAGGGCTAGGTGTGCGCAAAGCGATCTACACGCTTTCGCCGCAGGCCGTGCCGAACAAGCCCGTCGTCAATCCCGATGTGTGTGTGCGGCTGCAATCCATCGCCAAAGGCGAAAAACTAAAGTGTGGCGCGTGTTTGAAATTCTGCCCAACCAACTCAATTGACTTCCAGCAAACCGAATCGTTCGTCGAAGTGCACGTCGGCGCGATTGTAGTGGCGACAGGCTTTGACCTGTTCCCGCAGACGCGGTTGCCAGAGTACGGCGGGGGCCAGATTCCCGACGTGATTGACGCGCTCGCGTTTGAGCGGTTGCTGTCTGCCAGCGGCCCGACGGGCGGCCAAGTCAAGCGCCCGTCCGACGGCAAAGAGCCAAGAGAAGTCGTGTTCGTGCAGTGCAGCGGCAGCCGTGACCCGGAACATGGCGTGCCGTACTGCTCCAAGATTTGCTGCATGTACACGGCCAAGCAAGCGATTCTCTACAAGCATCGCGTACATCACGGCCAGCCGTATGTGTTCTACATTGACATCCGCGCGGGCGGCAAAGGTTACGAAGAATTCATCAACCGCGCGCAGCAGGACGAAGGCGTGGTTTACTTGCGTGGCAAGGTGAGCAAGATTTACCGCGATGGCGACAAGGTGATGGTATGGGGCAGTGACACGCTCTCCGGTCGCAAGGTCGAGATCGCGGCCGACCTGGTGATCCTGTCCATGGCCGCAGTCCCGGCGATTTCGGCGAACGGCCACCGTGTTCCCGGCCTCGAATTGGCGCTGGACATGGACGGGTTCTATCAATCCAGCGATGCGGAACTTGCGCCGATGGAAAGCAACTTGCCCGGCGTGTTCCTGGCAGGCGCGGGCATTGGCCCCAAAGACATCCCGGAAACCGTGGCACAGGCCAGCGGCGCGGCGGCCAAAGTGTTGGGCATGTTCCGGCAGGCGCTGAGATAAAACAGCGTATCTGACTTGGGAATAGATCATGCGAAAAGTCGGTGTGTTCATCTGCCATTGTGGAATCAACATTGCCGGATCGGTGGACGTGGAGAAGGTTGCCGAGGAGATCAATCGCTACCCCGGCGTTGCGTTCGCCACGACGTACAAGTACATCTGCTCCGACCCCGGTCAGCAGATCATCAAGAATGCGATCCAGGAACACGGGCTGGATGGCGTGATTGTGGCGGCGTGCTCGCCGGCGATGCACGAGACGACCTTCCGCCGCACGGCGGCAGCCGCCGGGATGAATCCGTACTTGCTCGAATGCGCCAACATCCGTGAGCAGTGCTCGTGGGTGCATCAGAACGACCGCGCGCGCGCGACGGACAAGGCGCTCTACACGATACAGTCCATGGTGGAAAAGGTCAAGCGCAATGAGGCGCTCGACCCGCTCAGTCTGCCCTTGACCAAGAAAGCAATGGTCATCGGCGGCGGCATCGCGGGCATCACTGCCGCGCTCGACATCGCCGATGCGGGCTACCCCGTCATCCTCGTCGAACAGAGCGACCACCTCGGCGGCAAGATGTCGAACCTTTCCGGCACGTATCTCAACTTTGCCGCCGCGCCGGACTTGCTTACGCGCCGGGTTGACCGCGTGATGAACCACCCGAACATCCAGGTCATCACGGACGCCGAAGTGACACAAGTGGATGGCTACGTCGGTAATTTCAAGGCGACGGTGAAACGTGTAGGACAAGATGCCATCTTGTCCTATGACGTCGGCGCAATCGTCGCGGCGACAGGTTATGCCAGTTATCCGCTGTCTCGATTGCCCGAATACGGCGGCGGGACGATTCCCGACGTGATGGATGCCTTGACGTTTGAAGCGATGCTCGCGCCCAGCGCCAAATTTGCGCGCCCCAGCGATGGCAAGTCACCGAAGGAAGTCGTATTTGTCCAGTGCGCCGGCTCGCGCGATCCGGAACACGGCGTGCCATATTGCTCTCAAGTTTGCTGCATGGTCGTCGCCAAGCAGGCGATGCTGTTCAAAGAGCGCATGCCGCACGGACAGGCGTATGTGTTTTACATTGACATCCGCTCGGCGGGCAAGGGCTATGACGAATACGTCCAGCGCGCGATGACGGACGCCCGTGCGCTCTACCTGCGCGGCAAGGTCAGCAAGATTTACCAGGATGGGAACAAGGTCATCGTGTGGGGAAGCGACACGCTCTCTAACCGCGCCATCGAAATCGCCGCCGACCTCGTCGTGCTGGCGACGCCGATGGCGGCCCCCGACGGCACGAAGGAGCTGGCGCAGCGGCTTCACATCAGCACAGACGCCAACGGCTTTTACAACGAGGCGCACCCCAAGCTCCGCCCGGTGGAGAGCCTGACGGCGGGCGTCTTTTTGGCTGGCGCGGGGCAGGGGCCGAAAGACATTCCCGAAACAGTGGCGCAGGCCAGCGCAGCGGCAGCCAAAGTGCTACAATTGTTCAGCCGCGACGAAATGAAGGCCGAGCCGACCATCGCCCAGGTGATTCCAGAGTTGTGCTCGGCGTGCGGCCTGTGCGTCAAGGCGTGTCCTTACGGCGCGCGGCAGGTGGACGAGATCCTTCAAGTGGCGACGGTGAACCCGGCGCTGTGCCAGGCGTGCGGCGCATGCGCGGCGGCCTGCCCCAACAAGGCCAGCGTCGTCCGCAACTGGACGCCGACGCAGATTTTGTTTATGGCGGATGTGCTCGTATAATCAGGCGGGCGAAAAATCGAACACGGGAACATGAAGGATGGAGACAGGTTGACCGTTGTCGTGACGATGAGCAGTCATTCTTTCGAGGGCACGAAGGACTTGCGGCGCAAAGTATTCTTCGCCGCACTGGGGGCATTTCTCAACCGGCACGGCGCGGATGACGACCAGTTCGTCGCCCTCCCACTCTTCGACGGTCGTCGTCGAGGGCATCACTTCTGGGTAATTGCAAATACCGCAACGCATAGGCTATCTCCTGCGAGCAAAATCGTCTGTCCAGAGATGCTCATGAGGATAGTAAACGGTATTGACCTGGAACACGTCTTCGACGATTTTACCGGCGACATGGATCTCGTCACCGTTGAAACGCTGGCCGAGAATCAAGTAACAACCGAATCCAAATTCGTCCACGGTGGTTTCGATGATGCGCCCTTCGGTGATGACCAGTTCCACATCGTCCACGCTGATTTGACGAGAGCGCATTTGGCCGCGGGCGTGACCGGTTAGCCGATAGTGTCCCTGTTGAACAAGTAGACGGATGCGTTTGAGGGACATTGCATTTCCTTGACCAGTGTATCAAGATTATAGCACGATTAGAGACAGGGATGCAAGACAATCAATCGGCAAGTCAAACGTCAATGACGTTTGACCAGGGAGTGCAACATGATTGATATGACCTTCCAACAGCAAGTCAACACACGAGCACAGGAAACAATCCAGTTGTGCTACCACTGCCACAAGTGCACGGCCGGCTGTCCGGTGGCACAGGACATGGTTCACGGGCCGGACATTATCCTGCGGATGGTGCAGTTGGGTCAGAAGCAGGAGGCGCTGACCAGTCCCGACATTTGGCTGTGCGCTGGATGCGAGACGTGCGGCGCGCGCTGCCCCAACGATATTGACATCGCCCACGTGATGGACGCGCTGCGGCAAATCGCCGTGGCGGAAGGCGTCAAGCCTGCCGTGCCCAACGTGAAAAAGTTCCACGATATTTTCTTGACCGTCGTCGGGCTGACGGGCGAGATGCACGAAGCCGGACTCATGGGAGCCTACGAGTTGCTTTCCGGCGACCTGTTCAAAGACCCATCCATCATGGCGCTGGCAGCCAATCTGTTCGTCAAAGGCAAAGTGCCGGTGATACCCAAGTTCAGCAAGAACCGCGACCGCGTCAAGCGCGTGATTGAGCAAAGCAAAAAGTAGGGCGGCATCCCTATGCCGCCGGTGAAGCGGGGGAATCCTATGGAATTCAGCTACTACCCTGGATGCAGTCTGCACGCAACCGGCCTTGAGTACGATGCCTCGACCCGCGCCGTGTTCGAATCGCTCGGCGTCAAGCTGGTGGAGATTGAAGATTGGGTGTGCTGCGGCGCGTCGTCGGCTCACTCGGTCAGCGCGGATTTGGCGCTCAATCTGCCCGCCATCAACGTGGCGTTGGCGCAGGAAGCAAACCACGGCGACCTGCTCGCTCCGTGCGCGGCGTGCTTTAATCGTACCAAGTCTGCCGATTACGCTCTGCGTCACGACCCGGCTCGACGCAAAGCTATCGAAGAGGCAGTGAATTTTTCCTACACGGGCAATGTGCACGTTCGCAATCCGCTCGACGTGGTGATCAACGACATTGGGCTGGACACGGTGGCGAGCAAGGTGGCGCGCCCGCTGACCGGCCTCAAGGTCGTGAGCTATTACGGCTGCCTGCTCGTCCGCCCGCCGCACCTGATGGAGTTTGATGACCCCGAAAATCCCACGGCCATGAATCGAATCGTGGGGACGCTGGGCGCGGACGTGAAGGACTGGTCGTACGCGACCGATTGCTGCGGCGGGAGCGCATCGCTGCCGCGTGTGGACATCGCCACTCGATTGGTGAGCGGACTGGCTCAGCACGCGCGCGAAGCCGGCGCGGAAGCTATCGTCACTGCGTGCCCGCTGTGCCAGATGAATTTGGAGATGCGGCAAGCCGAAAAACCCAACGTGCCGATTTTCTACTTTACCGAGCTGATGGGCCTGGCGTTCGGATTGCCGGAGGCGCGTCATTGGTGGGGCAAACACCTCATTGCCACGACTCCGGTTCTGAGCGCCGCAGGGTTGGTGTAGCCTCAAACATGAGGCCACCAAAGGAGGACCAACATGTTAGACCAACTAGCAACGTATCGTCGCCTCGTCACACTCAACGATGGGCTGCGGGTGCTCATCCGCCCGCTGACTAAAGCCGACAAGGAACAACTGCTCAAGTTGTTCACCGCCGTGCCGCCTGAAGACGTAGATTATTTCCGCAGCGATGCAAGCGATCCCGCTGTCGTCGCCTCGTGGTGCGACGAGTTGGACTATAGCAAGGTCTTTCCACTCGTCGCGCTGGTCAACGATCAAATCATCGGCGATGCCACGCTGCACATCGGCGCGAACTATAACCGGCACATCGGTTGGGTGCGGCTGTACCTCGACCGCGAGTACCGCCGGCGCGGCGTAGGCGGGCTGATGCTCAGCGGGCTGATTGACATTGCTCGCAAGATCGGTCTGCAACAACTGATCGCCGAGGTCGTCATGAATCAAGTGCAGGTCATCAAGGCATTTCAGAACCTCGGCTTCAAGCAGGAATTTGCCTATCGAGATTTCTTTATGACGCCACAAGGTGAGACATCGGACGTGGCCTTGCTCATCCTGCGGATTGTCGAAAACCCTGCTACGTTCTAATCCCTCTCCCTTCCCTTTTGCAGCGGGATACAGCGGGAGCAAGGGGCAGGCGAGGGCGAGAGGTACACAATGGAAAGCAACATCATTAACTATCGCAAGTCAACGACTTTAGCCAGGGGGCTGCATGTCACCGTGCGCATGTTAACCCCGGCTGACCGCGACGGGCTATTGGCAATGTTCGCCTGCGCGACGAAGGACGACTTGCAGTATTTTCGCGATGACGTGACCGATCGCGCGTTGGTTTCGTCGTGGGCCGAACACGTGGACGTGAAGCGCGTCGTCCCACTGGTGGCCGAAATCGGTGGGCGCATCGGCGGCCAGGCGACGTTGCATCGTGGACGCGGCTACAACCGGCACGTGGCCGAGGTGCGTATTTTTGTGTGCCGCGAGTTCCGTGGTCGGGGCGTGGGCACCGCGCTCATCCAGGGCATTGTGGATGTGGCCAAGCTCGCCGGCCTGCACCACATTTTCACGTTAACCGTCAGCTCCAAGACACAAGACATGCGCGCGTTCGAGGGGCTGGGCTTTCGCGTGGAAGGGTCGTTGCGCGACCGGTTCATGGATGCCGAGGGCAACACTTACGATATGATCGAAATGGCGTTGCACCTCAAGCGCGATGCGGGCTTTTGATCCACGCATCACGCGAATGCACACGAATCGAATTTAGTTAACGGCTATTCGGGAAGAAGGCGGTGACAGATGGCAGAAGTTTCGGGCAACGGAAAAGTTGGCGCGGTGTTGGTCGTGGGCGCGGGCATCGGCGGGATGCAGGCCTCGCTCGACTTGGCCGAGTCCGGGTTCAAGGTGTATCTCACCGATTCCGGCCCGGCCATCGGCGGGACGATGGCGCAGCTCGACAAGACTTTCCCCACCAATGACTGTGCGATGTGCATCATGTCGCCCAAGCTGGTGGAGACGGGCCGCCATCTCAACATTGACATCCTCACGACGACGGAAGTTGAGGGCATCGAAGGCTCCCCAGGCGATTTCACTGTGCGCTTACGCCGCCGCGCGCGCTTTGTGGACACCAGCAAGTGCACCGGCTGCGGCGACTGCGCGGCAGCGTGCCCCATCCTTCGCCCCGACGAATTCAACGCGCTGCTTTCGACGCGCAAGGCCGTCTACAAGCGCTACCCGCAGGCTATCCCCAACGCGTTCGCCATAGAAAAGCGCGGCGAAGCTCCGTGCCGCAACGCGTGCCCCATCGAGCAGCGTGCGATGGGTTACGTGGCGCTCATCCGCGAAGGCCGCTTTGCCGATGCCTACCGCACCATCAAGGAAGACAACCCGTTCCCGTCGGTGTGCGGGCGCGTGTGCAATCACCGCTGCGAGGACGCCTGCTCACGCAACGACTGCGGCCCTGCGGGCAGCTCCGAGCCGGTCAACATCATGCAACTCAAGCGCTTTGTCGCCGATTGGGCGCTGGCGCATCCCGAAGACGTTCAAAAGGTGTATGCCGCTGGCGTGCAAAAAGAAAAAGACCTGACAGGTCTCCAAGACCTGTCAGGTCTGAAGAAGGTCGCCATCGTCGGCAGCGGCCCTGCAGGCCTCACCGCCGCGAATGATTTGATTCGCAAAGGTTACTCGGTCACGGTCTTTGAAGCGTTGGATAAGCCCGGTGGCATGATGCGGGTGGGCATCCCGGAATACCGCCTGCCCTATCACCTGGTGCAACGCGAGGTTGACGACATCACCACGCTGGGTGTCGAATTGAAGCTGAACCATCGCGTGGACGATGTGCCTGGATTGCTCAAGGATTTCGACGCGGTCTTTGTCGCTGTCGGCGCGCACACCGGCGTCAAGCTCCCGATCCCAGGGAATGATTTGCCAGAGACTCACGTGGCGACCGATTTTCTCCGAGCGGCGAGCCTGTCCGAAATCTCAAATCTCGGCACAGCCCGCGAGTACGCGAAATCTCAAACACCTGCACTGCGCGCAGGCGCAAGTGTCTCAAATAAAAGGGTGTTGGTGTTGGGCGGCGGCAACGTCGCGATTGACGCGGCGATGACATCCGTTCGCTTGGGTGCAGCGTGGGTGGGCATGACGTGCCTCGAGTCGCGCGAGAAAATGCCCGCGCACGATTGGGAAGTCCGCGACGCGAGCGAGGAAGGCATCGAGGTGATGCCGGGCCGGACGTTCAAAGAAGTGACCAACGAGAATGGTCACGTCACGGGCGTGCGGACGGTGAACGTCAACTTTCGCGATTTCATCGAGGGCCGCCCCGACTTTGACGAGATTCCCAACACCGAAACCGTCATCCCGTGCGATGTGGTGATTTTCGCCATCGGTCAAAAGCCCGACCTGTCCGCATTGAATGGCAAGGTGGAGACCGTTCGGAATCGCACCGTCGCCGTGGACAAGGACACGCTGGCGACCAACATCCCCGGCATCTTTGCGGGTGGCGACGCGGTGACCGGCACCACGTTCGTCGTGGACGCGATTGCAGCGGGCCACAAGGCCGCGCGCTCGATTGATGCGTTTCTTATGCAGGGCCGTCATCCCCATGACGGCCAGGAATGGCAAGTCTGGCCGCCGCAACTACAAGTGTCGGAACGATTGCCCGAAGCCAAACTCGAGCCGATTCAATTGCAGCAATTGATGCTGACAAAGTCGCAAGCGCCCCGCGCAATTCCAGTCAAGCGACCGGCGGAAGAGCGCAAGCGCGATTTCGCCGAAGTGGAAGCGGCGCTCACCGAAGCACAGGCGGTTGAAGAAGCCAAGCGCTGCCTCGAGTGCGGCATCTGCTCCGAGTGTTTGCAGTGCGCGTTCGTCTGCCGCGCGGGCGCCATCAATCACGACGACCGTGACCAAATCATGGAACTCAAAGTGGGCGCCGTCATCCTGACGCCTGGATTGAAGACGGTGCGGGGCGACATCCGACCTGAGTTCGGCTACGGCGTGTACTCGAACGTCGTCACGAGCATCGAGTTCGAGCGAATGCTCTCGGCGTCTGGCCCGTTCGCGGGCGTGGTGCAACGTCCGTCGGACGGCCAGCACCCGCACAAGATTGCGTTCATCCAGTGCGTGGGCAGCCGCGACATCACCTGCGGTCAGGACTATTGTTCGTCGGTGTGCTGCATGTACGCGACGAAGGAAGCCATCATCTCGCGCGAGCACGACGCAAGCATCCACCCGACGATTTTCTACCTGGACATCCGCGCGTTCGGCAAAGGCTTTGAGCGCTACTACCATCGCGCACAAGACGAGCAGGGTGTGACCTACATCCGTTCGATGGTGTCGGCGGTCCGGCAAGTGCCGGGTAGCAAGAACCTGCGCGTGCTCTACACGACGTGGGAGCCGGACGCGAATGGCGTTGGGGCGAACTTTGGCGGTCGCCCCACGCTGCACGCCGTCCAGCACCAGGACGAATTTGAAATGGTGGTGCTCTCGGTTGGCCTGCAGCCTTCCGATGGGACGAAGGAACTCGCCGAGCGTCTCGGCGTCCAACTCAATCGCTTTGGCTTTGCGGAGCAACTCGCCGATGCGCCGACTCTTACGACACGACCGGGCATTTTTGTCGCGGGTGCGTTCGCTGCGCCGAAGGACATTCCCGAAACCGTCATCGAAGCGTCATGCGCGGCGGCGAACGCATCGCGCTTGCTCGCTCCGGCGCGCGGAACGCTCACGCGCACACGCGAGTATCCGCAAGAGCGCGACATCAGCCACGAAGAGCCGCGAGTGGGCGTGTTCGTGTGCCACTGCGGCATCAACATCGGTGGTGTAGTGCATGTGCCGGAAGTCGTCGAGTACGTCAAGAATCTGCCGAACGTCGTGTATGCCGAACACAACCTCTATACCTGCTCGCAGGACACACAAGAGAAAATCAAGCAAAAGGTGCTGGAGCACGGCATCAACCGCGTCGTCGTGGCATCGTGCACGCCGCGCACGCACGAGCCGCTATTCCAAGACACGATTCGCCAGGCGGGACTCAATCCGTATCTGTTCGAGCTCGCCAATATCCGCGAGCAAGACAGTTGGGTGCACCGTGGCGACCGCGACATTGCTACCGACAAAGCCAAGACCCTGGCCTCGATGGCGGTGGCCAAAGCGTCTCGACTCAAGCCGCTCTACCGGCAAACGCTCGACCTCGACCATCGAGCGCTCGTGGTGGGCGGCGGCTTGGCCGGCATGACGGCGGCGCTTTCGATTGCCGAGCAAGGCTATGATGTGCACCTCGTCGAGCGCGAGGAACAACTGGGCGGCAACCTGCGTCACATCTACACCTCAATTGGAGATTGGGGATTGGGGACACCTGCACTTGCGCCGGAGCGCAGCGCAGGTGCAAGTGTTGGGGATTCTGAGCCACAAGCTCTTGACCCGCAAAAATTGTTAGCTGGCCTGATTGACCGCGTGAGCCAGAATCCGCGCATTCATGTCTATCTCGGCACCGAAGTCGAAGATGTAAAGGGATACGTGGGTCAATACACGACCACGCTTCGCTTCAAGGATGGTCGCCGCGAAGAAGTCGGTCACGGCGCAGTCGTCGTCGCCACCGGCGCGAACGAAATCAAACCGAAGGAATATCTCTACGGCCAACACCCTGCCGTCATCACTCAACGCGAACTCGAAGAGCGATTACCCAATGCCCAATACCCAATCCCTAACAACGTCGTGATGATTCAGTGCGTCGGCTCGCGTGACGACGAACACCCTTACTGTTCCCGCATCTGCTGCACTGAAGCCATCAAGAATGCGCTCGAGCTCAAGCAGCGCAATCCGCAGACGCAGGTGGCTGTGCTGTACCGCGACATTCGCTCCTACGGCTTCCGCGAGTTGGCGTATCGCCAGGCGCGCGGAGCGGGCGTGTTGTTCCTGGAATACGATGAGAAGCAAAAGCCAATCGTCACGGCGAATGGTGACGGCGCGCGCGTGGAAGTTATCGTCCAGCCCGAAGGCACCAAGGTCACACTGAATGCCGACATGGTCGTGCTCGCGGCGGGCATCGAGCCGAACAAGGATAACGACGTGCTCGCCAAGCTGCTCAAGGTGCCGCTCTCGGAAGACGGGTTCTACCTGGAAGCGCACGCCAAGCTGCGCCCGCTGGATTTTGCCGCCGATGGTGTGTACCTGGCGGGACTGGCGCACTCGCCGCGCTTTATCGAAGAGACGATGGCGCAGGCCAACGGCGCAGCCGTCCGCGCGGTGACGCTGCTCTCGCGCAAGCAATTGCAGAGCGCGGCCATGATCGCCGCCGTCAACGAGCGACTGTGTTCTGCGTGCGGTATTTGCGTGGACGTGTGCCCGTACTCGGCGCGTGTGCTTGATGAGGAAAAAGGTTACGCCAAAGTGCTGGAAGTGCTGTGCCAGGGCTGCGGCGCGTGCGTCGCCGCCTGTCCCAACGGCGCGAGCTACCAGCGCGGATTCGAGTTCAAGCAAATCTTTGGGATGATTGATGCGGCGTTGGCGCGAGTATAGTCGCGTATGGCTTATCGCAGAGATTCTTCGCCGCCCTGCGGGCGGCTCAGAATGACAGAACCGTTTTACGCAATACGCATTAGGAGTCTACTATGCCAGACAATGGATTCGAACCACGCATCGTCGCATTCCTTTGCAACTGGTGCACCTACACCGGCGCGGATTTGGCGGGCACGTCACGCCTGCAATACCCGCCCAACGTGCGTATCATCCGCTTGATGTGCTCCGGCGCGGTGGACGCCAGCTACGTTTTAAAGCCGCTGCTCGACGGCGCGGACGGCGTGCTCATCGGCGGCTGCCACCCTGGTGACTGCCACTACCAGGAAGGCAACTACAAGGCGCGGCGGCGCATTGCCATCCTGGAAGAGACGCTCAAGACGATGGGCTTTGATCAGGACCGCGTCATGCTGAGGTGGATCAGCGCGAGCGAAGGCGGCCTGTTCGCCGAAACCATCAAAGAGTTTACTGAGAAGGTGCGCGCCAAAGGCCCAGCGGCGACGAAGCAACTCTGGGCGCTGTGATTCGTATTGCGTGTTCCGTATTCCGTTTTCTGCAGCACGGAATACGCATTACGTCCACGCGGTAGAGGGAGACAAACATGATTGGAACACTACCCGTAACCAACAATGATACACTGGGCACGGTGCGTGGTTTGTTGACAAGCGTGCTACAATCCGGCATGGTGGATGCTCTGCTCGTGCCATTGCGCAATCCCGCCGGCGATGCGGTGACGCCCGCACTGGTCAAGAATCCGGCGTTGCTTTCAGAGGCTGACCCGCTGGCTCCGGTGCTGCCGATCAATGGCGCGCGGCTGGCTTCGATGCTGACGCAGCACACGCCGCGCCCGCGCCTCGGCGTGGTGATGCGCTCATGCGAGATTCGCGCGCTCGTCGAGCTGGTCAAGCTTCAGCAAGCCAACCTCGAAGGTATGACCATCATCGGCGTTGATTGCCTTGGTACTTTCGAGGTCCCAGACTATGCGCGCATTGCAAAGGGCGCCGATCCCGCATCTTGCATCTTGCGACCTGCTTGCGAGATGTGCGAATATCCTGCACCCACGAACGCCGACATCGTCATCCAGCAAATCGGCGTGGACAACTCGACCGCGTTGCACGTCGAGGCGAAAGGCGCGTGGCCTGAGTTGCTGGGCTTGACCGAGGCCCAACCTAATGGTCGTGTGAACGTGCTCAACAAGCTCGTGGCACAGCGAACAGCCAAGCGCGATGCCGTGTTTGCCGAGATGCAAGCGCAGGTGTCTTCGCCGGAAAAGCTCGCGGCCATGTTCAGCACGTGCATCCGCTGCCACAACTGCATGACCAATTGCCCCATCTGCTACTGCAAGACGTGCTTTTTCAAGACGAACGTCTTTGACCACGAGCCGATGCAGTTCATCACCTGGGCAGAGCGTAAAGGCGCGACGCGGATGCCCGCCGACACGGTGCTGTTCCACCTCACGCGCTTGAACCACATGAGCACCTCATGCGTGGGCTGCGGCCTGTGCACCAGTGCGTGCCCGGTTGACATCAACGTCGGCGCGGCGTTCCGCACGGTCGCCGCCAAGACGCAGTCTGTCTTTAATTACACGGCGGGGCGGAGCGTGGATGACCCGATCCCAGTCAAGAATTTTGAGGTCAATGAGTTGCAACGGCTAGGAGAGCATTAGTAGACAAGTAGGCAAGTAGACAAGAAAACAAGGGCATCACCTTGTCTACTCCGAAAAGAGGTGACTATGGCAGAAAACGAATTGATTCCCGTTTACATCATGGGCAAGCGATACCAAGTCCCGCCGAGCCTGACGATCATGAAGGCGATGGAGTACGCAGGCTATGTGCTGGTGCGTGGCGTGGGCTGTCGAGGTGGGTTCTGTGGCGCGTGCGCGACGGTTTACCGCGTCAAAGGCGACGAGAGATTAAAGTTCGGCCTGGCATGCCAGACCGTCGTCCAGCCAGAAATGTACCTGGGACAAATTCCGTTCTTCCCCGCGCAGCGCGCGACCTACAACCTGAACGAACTCAAGCCCGAGCCTTCCACGCTGTGGAAGATTTACCCCGAACTCTTGCGCTGCCTGGGCTGTGGCGCGTGCACCAAAGCCTGCCCGCAGTCGCTCGACGTGAAAGGCTACATGGCTTCTGCCATGCGCGGCGACATCACCGCCGTCGCCAACAAATCGTTCGACTGCATCATGTGTGGGCTGTGCGCCGCGCGCTGCCCCGCCGAAGAGTCGCAGTACAACGTCGCCATCCTGGCGCGACGGCTGTATGGCAAATACATCGCTCCCAAGCCCGCGCATCTGGAGCAACGTATTGCCGAGATCAAAGAAGGCAAGTTCACCGCTGCCATCGCCGAACTCAAGTCCGCCGACAAGGACACGCTCAAGAAGTGCTATGCCGAAAGAGATATAGAACCTGAGTGATTACGCGGCACGGAACATGCAACACGGAACACGTACTCCGTATTGTGTGTTCGGTGATGGGAGGGGCCATGAACGTCAATCGGATTATCGAGGTGCGGCAGGGCAACATGTTAGGTGCGGTGCAGGATTTCATGTCGTCGCTGCTGTCGCGCGAATTGGTGGATGCGCTGTTTGTCCCGCAGACTGCCGCCGATGGCACGGTGAGCGCGGCGCTGGTGAGCCACCCGGATGCGATCAAGCGATCCAACCCGTTCGCGCCGATCATGGTGGCCAACGCGGCCAAGCAAGTGGCTGAAGCGACGATGAAACAGCCCGACCGACACATCGGCGCGGTGTTGCGTCCCTGCGAGATTCGCGCGCTGGTCGAACTCGCCAAGCGCGGGCGCGCGAGCCTCGCCAATCTCACGGTCGTGGGGATTGATTGCCTCGGCACGTTTGCGCCATTCGATTACATGCGGCGGATGCTGGCCGCCGGCGGCGTGATGGAAATGACGGCGCAGTACATGCAGGTGGCCGAGGAAGGCGAGATCACGTGCGAGACGCGCACCGCCTGCCGAATGTGCGAGCGGCCTGCACCGCGCGGGGCCGACGTGACACTCGGCTTTATCGGCGTGGACGCGGCGAACGAACTGCTCGTCATCGCCGCCGACGAATCCGCCGACGCGCGCTTGCGCCTGGGCGATGTGACCGACCGCACGGCGACGGAACGTGAGGTCGTCCGGCGCGAAGCCACGCTGACCAACATCATCCACAAGCACAATGCCGCCGCCGACCGAGAGCTATCCAAGCTTGAAATGTCCTTTGGCGGGTTAGCCGGCGTTCTGACGACGCTCGCGACCTGCACCGAGTGCCGCTCATGCCTGCAAGCCTGTCCGCTCTATGACGGCGAGTTGGATGACACGAGCGTCTCGCTTGTGGGCCAACTTGGCGCGATCTCCAAATGGCTGGTCTCGTGCTCCGGCTGCGGGATGTGCGAAGAGTCGTGCCCGAACGGCGTGCCGCTGGCCGTCGTCGCTCGCGCGCTTTCACGTCCTTTGCGTGCCAAGTTCGATTATACACCCGGGCGCAGCGTGGAAGAAAAATTACCCTGGGTTGCTGCATAGTCTCGTAGTCAAGCCGTCGTGTGGTCGAATCGTCTGACACACGACCACTTGACTACTGGACTAGGAGACTAGCCATGATCTATACACCCGAAATGCAAGCATCACTCCAAAAGGTGGCCGCCAGCCGCCAGCGCCGCTCGAATGAGACCTATCGGCGTATGACGCAGGACGCGCGGCAGGACGTGCTCCAAAAGTTTCACCCCGACTATATCACGACCGCTTTCCGCGAGATCAAGGTCGGGCCGAACAAGGGGGGCCGGACGCTGCACGAGTTGGCCGACGCGCTCGAAGGCCGCAGCCGCATCGCGCCGAGTTTTGACCTTTCGCAACCGGCGTTCGAGACCGATGTGCTGGTCATCGGCGGAGGCGGCGCGGGCGCGAGCGCAGCTCTGCTGGCGCAGGAGCAAGGCGCCAGCGTCGTTCTCACCACCAAGCTGCGCTTTGGCGACGCGAACACGATGATGGCCCAGGGCGGCATCCAGGCCGCCGACCGTCCGGAGGATAGCCCCGCCATCCACTACCTGGATGTGATCGGCGGCGGCGGATATGCCAACGATCCCGATTTGGTGGAGGCGCTCGTCACCGATGCGCCGATGGCTATCGCGTGGCTCGAGTCGCTGGGCTGCATGTTCGACAAGGAGCCGGACGGCACGCTCAAGCAAATCCACGGCGGCGGCACCAGCCGCAAGCGGATGCACTATGCGCGCGACTATTCGGGCGCGGAGATTATGCGCACGTTGCGCGACGAAGCCCACAACCGGCCTAACGTCACCGTGATTGAGTTCGCCCCGGTTGTCGAATTGGTGATGGACGAGCGCGGCCACATCGCGGGCGCGATTTCGATGAACCTTGAGACGCAGCAGACGGTTTACATCAAGGCCAAGTCTGTCATCCTCGCCACGGGCGGCAGTGGTCGGCTTCACTATCAAGGCTTCCCTACGACGAACCACTATGGCGCAACTGCCGATGGGTTGGTCATCGCCTATCGCCTCGGCTTGCCGTTGGCATTCGTAGACACGATGCAGTATCACCCCACCGGGTCGGCGTTCCCGGAGCAAATCCTGGGGCAATTGGTGACGGAAAAAGTGCGTGGGCTGGGTGCACAGGTCTGCAACGTGGATGGCGAGCAGTTTGTCTTTCCGCTGGAAACGCGCGACGTGGAATCGGCCGCCATCATCCGCGAGTGCAAGGAGCGCGGCAGGGGCGTCCCCACGCCCACTCGCCAGCCGGGTGTGTGGCTCGATTCGCCGCGCATTGATTTGCTGAAAGGCGAAGGCACCGTCAAGCGCGAGCTGCCCGCGATGTATCGCCAGTATCAGCGCTTTGGAATTGATATGAGCAAAGAGCCGATCCTGATTTACCCGACGCTTCATTATCAGAATGGAGGCATTGCGATCAAGCCGGATGGCTCGACGAAGGTGCCGGGGCTGTATGTGGCGGGCGAAGCATCTGGCGGCGTCCACGGTCGCAACCGGCTGATGGGCAACAGCCTGCTTGACATTGTCGTGTTCGGACGGCGCGCTGGGCTGGCGGCGGGGCAGTATATCAAGGATGTGTCGTTGGGCAAACCTACGTTGGAACACCTCAACGCATGGAACAAGGAACTCGACGTGGCAGGGATTGATGGTCGAGTCAGCCCGATGCTCTTGCCCGATTACACTCGGCACGCCTAACCGTAGGGCACTCTTCGCGTGCCATCTTGCCCTACGCAGCTTTGTGGGTGCGAAGCGGCTGCGAGTTGGCCCGACGGGGTTGGCGAAAAGTCTAGCTCCTGATGTGGCGAGCCGTGAGCTTACCACACCACGCCGCCGGCGATGAGCCGGCGGCTTTTTTCATCGGTGTGGCGCGTGACACCAACGGGCATTCTGCCTTGAACTCGACTTGACCTCAACCTGTTTTCGGCTACAATTCGCCCACTTGCGACCCGTGATGCTGGGGGCGGAGAAATGGAAAGGGGAGACGGGTGACAAAACATCAAGACGGAACCGTGTTTCGCGAAGCGAGTGGCAAGGCGCGCTGGCTGATCCAACATATAGACGAACTGGGCGAGGATGAACGCGCGCTCTTGCTGGCTATGGTCGAGCTGGACAAAGACGTCGGCCGCGAGTTGACCGATGAAGAGCGTGCCGCATTGGACAAGCTCGCCGCCGAAATGCGCGGCTTTGACCCAGCGGGGATCCAGGCTGCTGTCCAAAAGATGGTCGAGGGAGAAACCAAGCGCCAGCCTGTCCAGGGTTGGCCGACAGGTCTCGGGCGCAAGGCAGAGCGTGCCAAGAAGAAATGAAAAAAGGGCCGGGAAATTCCCGGCCCTTGTGTCATCCAATCTTGAGTTCCCGCGCCTGTCGCTCCGCGTTGTAGCTGCTGCGCACCAGCGGCGCGGACTCGACCCAGCGAAAGCCCATCGCCAAGCCTGCGCGTTTGAATTCGGCAAATTCCTCCGGTGTGTAATATCGCTCGATGGGCGCGTGCTCTTTGGTTGGCTGAAGGTACTGGCCGACTGTGAGAATGTCCACGCCGACCGCGCGCAGGTCGAGCATTGTCTCCAGCACTTCTTCGGTTGTTTCGCCCAGGCCCACCATGATGCCGGATTTGGTGATCTGCTTCGGGTTGAGCCTCTTGGCGTTGGCGAGCGTCGTCATGGCCCACTCGTAATGATCCTGCGGCTGAATTTGCTTGAACAGCCGCCCCACCGTCTCGACGTTGTGGTCATAGATGTCCGGCTGCTCGTCAATCACCATCTTGAGCGCGTCGAGGTCGCCCTTGAAATCGGGCGTGAGCACTTCGACGGTGCAGCCCGGCTGCCGCTCGCGGATGCGGCGGATGATCATGGCAAAGATCGGCGCGCCGCCGTCCTTGCGCTCGTCGCGGTTCACCGACGTGATGACGGCGTGCCGCAAATCCATGGACTGAACGGCCAGCGCCACGCGCTCCGGCTCTTCCCAATCCAGTGGGGCAGGGCGGCCCGTCTTGACGTCGCAAAAGCGGCACGAGCGTGTGCACACGTCGCCCAGGATGAGGAACGTGGCCGTGCCACGCCCCCAACATTCGCCGATGTTGGGGCAATGCGCCTCCTCGCAGACCGTGTGCAGCTCTTTGCTGCGCATCAGGCCTTTGAGCCACTCGTACGTCTCGCCCGTCGGCGCGCGAACCTTGATCCACTCGGGCCGGCGCATCGGCTTGGGCGGTGTGGTTTGAGTCTCTGTCACCGGAATCACTGTCGTTTCATTCTCCATCACAATAAGCCTCTCTCAGCCAATACACATTGTGCAATGCCGTACTTTGCCCTCACAGGACAGTCGCCCTGATTTTACCACAGAAATAAAGTGGTCATGCTCAACTTGTAGAACGCGGATTTTAGGTAGTGAATAGGACTACCGGAATTGGTGTTGTTGGTCATAGGCCTTCGAAATGAATTCTTCGTGCATATCCTCCGGGAACTCTAGCGTAAACTGATCGTTTTTTGAATAGGAATGTCCGCTCATAGAATCACGTATACTGGCGAGATACTCTATGACATCGCCTTCAACAAACCTGTATTTGGGGAAAGACATGAAGGCGTCAAACCGTTTTCTCACTTGTCCATAAGCGTCACGGCAAAGAACGTCCAAACTCTTTAGGTTCAACGTATCAATGATCGCAGACTTTAACAAGTATCTTACATACGCATCCGATTCAGGAAGAGAGTATCCGATAATACGGATATGATTGGCTTCAGAGAGGAGGCGGTATGCAAGCTTCCACTCCAGACTGATCTTGTCGTGGAGATATTTGTTCCAGGTGGGTGGCACGATGACTCCAGTATCAACGCTACCATGTAACTTTGCTAAACACGGTCCCGATATCCCGTGTTCTAGTGTTCTACTGAAACCAATATCGTTTACAGCAGCAAAGGCCGTTGCCACGTGATTCGCGTACGTCTCCAAAACAAGATCATAATTCAGGGTAATAACAGAATATAAAAATCTGTCAGGAGGTAATTGCTGGCAGGAATACTTGAACATATAGGGAGTTTCAGTCGTATCTTGGCGTTGCTCAAACATTAGATGCAAAAGAGAAGCTACAAAGTAACCATATATCTGATCCAAACCTCGACCACCGAAGATTCTGGATTGCCACTTTGCTATTCGCTCTTTAGAAGGCGATAGAGTCGTGGTAATGCTTGGGGTAAAGCTTTTGATCACATCAATGATGTAGCGGGAAAAGAATTCCGTGGTTTCCCGCGAATCCAATTGCCTTCGCATTTCGAGAATAGAGAGAATTTCCTCGATGTTGAAGAAATCCGCCTTGTAATAACTGCCGGCTATTGACATCTCGTTGATCGCAGTAAATACCCTCTCGAAATATTCGTACTTCTGGCGGTTTTGCGAGTAAAGATCCTTGGACTTCTCGATGAAGTTTGACATTACAGGGAAGCCAAGCGGGGCCGAGAATCCTGCCCCCAGTAGATAGACAACTTTTTCCATGGATCTCACCTCAATGCTGAGTAGATGGGCCGCACGCAGATCAGCAGTGGGCCTAGGCGTAACCATCCATGCGGATTCCTTGCACGTGCAGAGGAATTATAGCTTGATAAGCATGATAGGACAAACATTCCCTTGCGAAAGCATTGAGTTCGGGGGCTTCCCCAAATGCGATTGGGCCAATAGACTGTTTTGACGCAAGCCAGGTGCGGGTGTATCATTCCGTCCAGACAAGGAGTCACGTATGAACGCCACCTGCCCCCGCTGTGGAACGGTCAGTCTGGTGAGCGCGCAGGCCACGCGCTTTGCCTGCAAGACGTGCGGTCTGCGTTTCTGTCACGAGTGCCGCCACTGGAAGATGGACCGCAAGCAAAGCTATTGCGTGAGCTGTGGCGCGGCGTTCTCCGTTCCTCCGCCGGCGATGCCACAACGGATCTTGGCTGCGGTGCTGTATGTTCCGCTCGTGTCGGCTATTTTCCTCGCGCCGTTCGTCCGGCTGCAATTCTGGCACATCATGCTGGTGGTCATCCTGACGCCGCTGATTTACACCTCGATCTATCTGAGCCTATTCTATCGCCGCACCAACCTGGCTCTGGCAACACGCCGTGAAGCGATTTTGCTCGCGCGCCGCACGTTGACATTGGCAGCGGTCGCCTACATCGTGCTGACACTCGGCAATCAAATGGCTCTGATCGCCGGAGTTGTCGTCACCCTTGCGCTTGTGCTGGTCGGTCTGGCCGTTCGCCGCGCCGACGTCGGGGTCATTCAGGAACTGCAGGCCAACCGGCGCACGTGGGAAGCGATCCTTTCCATGTCGGGACGGGACATACTCCTCATGCGTTTCCCCGACCTGCGCCACCGCGCGAAAGCGTAGGGATGGTCCTCGCGCGGCGGGTTGCAAGCCCTCGAATCGCCTTCCGCGAACGGATGGCACTGGCAGTTGTCACCTCGTCAGAATGAGATACAATAACGCCAGGTTGAACCGATGCGAGGCTTGGTCATGCCGCTTGCACCCGACCAACAACTCTATGAATACCGCATCGTGCGCCGACTCGGACAGGGCGGGTTTGGCACGGTCTACCTGGCGCATGACACGCTGTTGGATCGTCCTGTCGCCATCAAGGAACTCACCATCACTCGCCAGACCGACGAGCAAGCCTTCAAGCGTTTCTTGCTAGAGGCGCGGACAGCGGGTGGACTGAACCATCCCAACATTGTTACCGTCTATGCGCTCAAGGTCGAAGGCTCCAATGTGTATCTGGTGATGGAGTGCGTTGGCGGCAGCTTGCGCGGCCTGTTGGAAAAGCGCGGCAAGCTGGACATCGAGCAGACCGTCAAGATCGCCATTGACGTGTGCGAAGGGCTGGCCGCCGTTCACGCCAAGGGCATCATTCACCGCGACATCAAGCCGGAAAACATCCTGCTGACTGAGGATAGCCGCGCCAAGGTGAGCGACTTTGGCATCGCTCATGTCCCGCGCAGCGCGGGCGGAACCAGCTTGACGCAGGCAGGCTTTCAACCAGGGACGCTGGTGTACATGTCGCCGGAGCAAGTGTTGGGCAAGCCGGTGGACGCGCGCAGTGACGTGTACCAGGTGGGCGAGCTGCTATACGAGATGCTGGCGGGCAGGCATTACATTGACCTGGCCGAGATCGAGCGGCAGGCGAGAGATTCCACAGGTGGCAATTCACTGAGGATGCAAGCCAAAGTATTTGACTTGCTGGCAGATGCGGTGTGTGTCAAGCCTCCAGTCCCCCTGAAATCCCTGCGACCAGAGATCCCAGATCAATTGGCGACAACCGTCGAAGCCGCTTTAGCCAAGAACCCTGCGCAACGTCCGTCAGATGGGTTGGCCCTTTCGCATCAACTTGCCGGTCAACCCAGTGAACGATCAGCGCCGCCCCGCAACGAGATGGTGTTGAGGTTGACGTCCGGCGTCGAGATGATTTTTGTGCGTGTGCCGGCTGGCGAGTTCCTGATGGGCAACAGCAATGCGGACGAGGAAGCGTATGACGACGAAAAGCCGCAGCATAAGGTGCATCTGGACGAGTATTGGATGGGCAAGTATCCTGTGACGGTGGCCCAGTTCGCCGCGTTCGTCAAGGCGACCGGCTACAAGACACTCCTCAAATTGGATGTGCGGCAAAAGGCCAACCACCCGGTGGTGAATGTGAGCTGGGATGACGCGATAGCGTATTGCCAGTGGGCGAGCCAGGCGACAGGGCGGAAGGTGCGCCTGCCGACGGAAGCCGAGTGGGAAAAAGCCGCGCGTGGGACGGATGGTCGGATTTGGCCATGGGGGAACGAGCCGCCCGACGAGACGCGCTGCGACCCTTACTGTAGCGATCCAGACAGGCCGCCGGTAGGACAGTATAGCCCGCGCGGGGATAGCCCGTATGGCTGCGCGGACATGGCGGGCAATGTGCTGGAATGGACGAGCAGCCTGTATCGTCCGTATCCTTACAAGCCGGATGACCGGGAGGACATGGAGGCCGAGGGCGAGCGTACAGTGCGAGGCGGCGTGTGGTACGACGCCCGTGGCGGCTACGGTCGCTGCGCGTCCCGCTCCGGGAGTGGTCCCGGCGGTAGGAGCGGCAGTACCCGCTACTACAGTGTCGGGTTTCGTCTCGTGTCCCCTACAGTGACGCCGCCGCCCGCGCCGTCTGCGACAAGCCGATCTCGAGTGTCAGCGCCATCCAGCAACGAGATGGTGCTAACGCTGGCTCCCGGCATGAGGCTTGAACTGGTGCGCATCCCGGCTGGCGAGTTCCTGATGGGCAGCAGCAATGCGGACGAGGAAGCGTATGAATGGGAAAAGCCGCAGCACAAGGTGCATCTGGAAGAGTATTGGATGGGCAAGTATCCTGTGACGGTGGCCCAGTTTGCCGCATTTGTCAAGGCAACCGGCTACCAGACACCCGACGATATGGATGTGCGGCAAAAAGCCAACCACCCGGTGGTGAATGTGCGTTGGTATGACGCGATAGCGTTTTGCCAATGGGCGAGCCAGGTGACAGGGCGGGAGGTTTGCCTGCCGACGGAAGCCGAGTGGGAAAAAGCAGCGCGGGGAACGGATGGTCGGCTGTGGCCGTGGGGGAACGATCCGCCGGACAGGACGCGCTGCAATTTTGATGATAATGTGGAAGACACGACGCCGGTGGGGCAGTACAGTCCGCGCGGGGATAGCTCGTATGGTTGCGCGGACATGTCCGGCAATGTGTGCGAGTGGACGAGCAGTCTGTATTGTCCGTATCCTTACAAGCCGGATGACCGGGAGGACACGGATGCCGAGGGCAGGCGTGCAGAGCGAGGCGGCTCGTGGGACGGCGCCCGTGACCGTACTCGCTGCGCGTCCCGTTTCGGTAGCGCACCCGACTATTGGGACTACGGTATCGGGTTTCGTCTCGTGTCCCCTGGCTCTATTTCTGGTTTCTGATCTCTGGGTGCTGCTTGCTGGACACTTCGCGTGTTTACTGTGGGGGGCTGGGGGCGTTCTTTGCCCCCTTGGTCGCGCCGCAGGCGGCGTGAGCGGGGCGAGCAGGTGTTTCAGATGTTGCTACATCGGGCGTTTGCGGGGGGGGGTAAGCTCTGAAAGGTAAACGTCTTGGGTTATGTGCTTTGGAGGTACAACGTGCCAGGCGAGTATGAAGTGATTTTCAGCAGCAAGCCAAGCCAAGTCGCGCGCAAGATTGTCGCCAAGTGTGGTTACCTGATGAGACAGGGAAAGTTGCGCTTGAGCGAGTCCCCCTGTTTCCTGGGCATGGTTCCTTACGAGCAAGTAGACGTACAAGAAAATACCGACACGGTCTACATCAAAATATTGGATTTTGACAAATACGGAGTGGGGGATTATGGGTTTGAAATTCCTGGAGGGTGGCCTCACTATGATGGTCTTTTGACCGCTCACGAGATAGCGGAAAATCGGTCGCGCGTCACTGCTGAATTACACACCGAGTTTGCCGAGAAACTCTGGAAAATGCTATACGATGAGTTAGTGCGGGACGGGTGGATTGAAGTTGAGCAACCTGAGTCGGACAAGTCCGCTGATGACAAATTGAATGGGTGTGACCAAAATCGGTTGATCGTTTGCGTAGGGGCAGGTCTTGCGCCTGCCCCCGATGCGCCGGCCCTGCCCACCAGCGGCGCGGGCGGCGGGCGAGGCACGCCAGCTAGACTGCGCAAGCAAATTGAAGACAGTTTCAGTGATGAAGAACTGCGTACACTGTGTTTTGACATTGAGGTAGATTACGAGAGTTTGCCAGCACAAGGAAAAGCAGGCAAAGCTAGAGAATTGGTTGCTTGTCTGGATCGCCGTGGCCGTATTCCTGACCTTATCGCCGAGTGTAGTAAGCTACGCCCCAACGTTTCATGGGGAGATAAGCCAGAATGAGCAAAAAACGGCGTGGGCTAGTTGCAGAGTTGCCGTCTGAGATGACTGCCGAGATTCTGGCGGCAAGTCTATCGCTTTCGACTTTATTGCGGAATTTCACCAGCCACCTTTTAGTTGAAAATCTTGGACTGTCCCGCAACCAATATGTGCGTTGCGTGCGTGCTATACTCACGGCTACATTTCTAACTTGGAAAGTTGCTCAGTTGCAACATTGGGTATAGTTCTTTACTTGCGAAGGAGGAAGCTTGCCCGACATTTCCCCTGACCTCGAACGCGCCTTGGCCCTCGCGCTTGCCGAAGCCCAGCGCACCCACTCGCGCGTGCTCGGCACGCCGCATCTTTTCATCGGCTTGACCAAGCTGGATGGCGTCACCGCGTCTGGGCTGCGCGCGCAAGGCCACGATCCCAAGAAGGCGCGTGATGTCATCCGCGCCCGAATGGGCACAGGCGATGCCGCGCCCGGCGAGGAACCTGCGTTCACCTCACGCGCTCGCGCCAACCTCAAGCATGCAAAGGAACTCGCCGCACAAGAGGGCGTAGCTGCCGCCGAGGAACGTCATCTGCTGGCGGCGATTCTGTCTGAAGGCGAGGGCATCACCATCGAGGTACTGCGCAAGCTGGGCGTTGACCTCGACGCGCTGGGCAAAGTGGGCGCGTCATCCACCGGCACGCCGATCCTGGATCGCCTGGGGCGCGACCTGACCCAATTGGCGCGCGAAGGCAAGCTCGATCCCGTCATCGGGCGCGACGCGGAAATCCGTCGCCTGCAGCGCACGCTCGTGCGCAAGTCCAAGAACAACCCGGTGCTGGTCGGCCCGGCGGGCGTGGGCAAGACCGCCGTCGTCGAAGGGCTGGCGCGGGCCATCGCGTCTGGCCAGGTAACAGACGATCTGAAAGGTGTGCGATTGGTGGAGCTGACGACTGCCGCGCTCATCGCCGACACCACTTATCGCGGCCAGTTCGAGGAGCGCCTGCTCAAATTGCTGGGCGAGATCAAACACGCAGGGAATGTCGTCGTGTTCATTGACGAGATTCACACCATCCTGCGCGCGGGCGCGGTGGAAGGCGGCGCGCTGGACGCGGGCAACATTCTCAAACCGGCGTTGGCGCGCGGCGACATGCGCTGCATCGGCGCGACGACCGAGGATGAGTACAAGCAATATGTCGCCAGCGACGCGGCATTGGAGCGGCGCTTCCAACCGATATGGGTAGGTGAGCCTTCACCGGAAGACACGCTGGCGATCTTGCGCGGCGTCAAATCGCGTTACGCCGAGCATCACCACGTCATCATCGCCGACGATGCATTGGAAGCGGCAGTGCGGCTTTCGGTGGCGTGGCTGCCGGGGCGGCGCTTGCCGGACAAGGCGCTGGACTTGTTGGACGAAGCGTGCTCCCGTGCGCGTGTGCCCAGCGTCGCCGCGCCGGGCGACATGGGATTGGTCGTCACAGGTCAGACGGTGGCCAAGGTGCTGGCCGAATGGATGAATGTGTCGGTGGATGCGTTGGAATGAGTACCTTGGCTCCCTCTTTCATTCGCTTTCGCCGACAACCTGCCAGCCGTTCCAGCACGCCGAACGGACAACCACCTCGCTCGCGCCCGTCAATTGCCTCAACGTCGCCGCAAACACCGCTGCATCCCCGCTCGTGTAAAACACCTGGCCTGATTCACCCTCTGATGCAAACAATTCCCGCTGTTTCATCACCCGCCGCACCTGCCGCGCGATGGCGGGCGCTGGATCAATCACCCGCACGCCCGGCCCGGCGATGCGCTGAATCGCGGGCGTGAGAAATGGGTAATGTGTGCAGGCCAGTACGATAGTGTCTACGCCTGCCGCTAACATCGCCGCGAGATATTGCCGCAGCATTGCTTCCGTGTCGGGCGTGTCTAGCCGTCCAGCCTCGACTTGCTCTACCAGGCCGGGACACACCTGGTTGATCAGTTGCACGCCGTTGGCGAACCGCTCGACGACGCTGGCGAACAGCTCACCCTGAAACGTCGCGGGGGTCGCCATCACGCCGACGCGGCCTACGCGCGTGGTTTGCGCTGCAGGCTTGACGGCCGGCTCCATCCCCACGAAAGGCACGTCGGGAAATGTGGCACGCAGGTGTGTCAGCGCCGCCGCCGAGGCTGCATTGCATGCCACGACGATGATGCAGCATTTCTGGTTCAACAAGAAACGTGTGATCGCTTCCGAGAACGTGCGGATTTCCTGCAGCGGGCGCGGGCCGTAGGGGACATGCGCTTGGTCGGCAATATAGACTGTGCTTTCGCCAGGCAACTGCGCGACGATCTCCCGCCAGACCGAAAGCCCGCCAACGCCGGAATCAAAGACGCCAATCATTTTTGCCTATCCCTTTTTGCAGCGCACAAGCATGAAAGCGGGAACGATTGCATAGCCCGGAACGCAATCGGCAGCCGGGCCCGTCGCGCGCGGTTCGACGATGCGCTCTACTGTGAAGCCCGTTTGGATTAACGTGTTGAGGCACGTGGATAGCGTCCGATGATGAGCGCCAACCCGGCCCCGCACTCCCTCGACATTCTCGGAGCGCCAAAAGCCTTCCTCGAAGTAGTTGTGAACCTGGCGGCTCACGGTCCCGTCTGCTGCACGTGTCCACGTCGCGTGTGGTGACTCGAAGCAGGGATGTGTTATCGAAAAGACAAACCAGCCTTGCGAGCGTAAGACCCGCCCAATCGCTCGAAAAGCCGCTGCCATATCGGCAACATCCATCAGGGCTAGATGGCAAACAACTCCATCGAACGTGTCATCAGGCAATGTGGCGAGCGTTTCGGCATCGTCGCTCAGGTACGTGATGCCGAGTGGCTCTGCCGCTTCGTCGCGCCGGGCAATTTCCAGGAGCTGAGTAGAAATGTCCACACCTACGACTTCGGCTCCAAGTCGTGCCATTGCCCGAGCAATTCTACCTTGACCACAAGCCAGATCGCAAATGCGCTGACCTTGAAAGTTCCCGAGGAGTTCGAACAGAGGCGGAATCACCACTTGATCGGCTGGCGATCCGGCGCGGACCAGCGCATCATACCATGCAGCAACCCCGTCGTAGGCTGTTTTCGTCATAGCGATGACATTCGCGCCTGGACGGCGCACTTACGTGGCCTCGATCAACGCGCGGAACAGCGCCAGCATATCCGTCCGCTCGTGGAACATTTCCTCAGGGTGCCACTGCACGGCAACAGCAAAGCGATGTCCCGGCACTTCGGCGGCTTCCACCACGCCATCAGATGTCCATGCCGTAAAAACGATGCCCTTCCCCGGCGCTTGGCACGACTGGTGATGCCAACTGTTGGTGGTGACTTTAGTCTGGCCCAGAATGTGCGCCAGGCGTGTGTCCACTTCCACGGCGATGGTGTGAGCAATGTAATCGCGCGGAGTGTCGTCGCTAAAGCTGTGCGCCGTCGCATCAGGAATCTGCGTGGGGATATCCTGTACCAATGTCCCGCCGGTCGCCACGTTCATCACCTGGATGCCACGACAGATTGCCAGTATTGGCTTGTCTTCAGCCAGCGCCCAGCGGACCAGAGCAAGCTCCGCGCGGTCGCGCTCGTCGCTGACTCCGCGCGTAGCCGGATGCCGCGTCTGGCCGAAAATAGCCGGGTCAACGTCGTTGCCGCCGGAAAGCAACAGCCCGTCCAGTCGCATGAACAGCTCGCGCAGCTCATTTTCTTTCAGGACGGGGGGAATGACAACCGGCAGCCCACCGGCCGCTTGCACTGCGCGGACGTACGGCTCATTCAGGTTGAATGTGAACCGCGCCAGCGGACCGAATGGAAGGCTCCTGAAACCGGTGATGCCGATCAAAGGTGCAGACACATTTGCCTCCGAGTGTCGAATGACCGATGGCAACATCCTTTCGTCCTTCGTCATCTGAATGTGATTTCGGCCAGTGGAATCGTGTCCTCGGGCAACCGGCGGCCCGCGCCGTCATAAGCCGGGACGCGAGTGAGTGTTGCCGGGTCATACATCCCGATGCGCAATCTCATCGAGCCGGTGTAAGGAATACTCGACTGAAGGGCGTGCCGATCAATGACAACTTGTCCTGGCAGCCACCAAGAGGTTGGATATTCACCTTCTGCCGGCGGATTGTCCTGTTGACCTAGCAGATGGCCCTCCGTGTCCATCAGGTGAACAAAGACTGTGTACTCGGTCGAAAGAGCCTGGTTGGCCTGCCAGTACAGCGTCAGCCGCAGTGTGCCCTTAGCAGGCTCCTGCTCCAGATCATAGCCCGACAACCGGATTGCCTCGCCCAGGCGAAAGTCAGCTCGGTGTGAGGGTGAAGGGGTGGAGGTTGCCGCCATCCGCCACGGCCCCAATGTGACTCGGTCCTCGTCGCTGTCTGCCAGTGCAAGACTTGTTCCTTGTTCGTCCATTATTCCCAGGCGAATCCAGTACAGCCCGGGCGCAGCCGCCGAGGATGGAATGGAAAGGCGATAGACTTGCCGCACGGTATCGCCCGCTTCCCACAGTTCGCTGGGATAGAGCGTCCCCCCCAGCCAGACATCCTGGCCGGCGATGTAGCGCGTGGCATCCTGTGGGCCGAGTTGTACCCACGTTCGATAGCGGCGATTCAGAGCGCTGGGTGTCTGCCAGTAAAGCGCCAGAGGGATCTCACTGCCAGGCCGCAGCCTGCCAGTGGGAAGCTCGTAGCCGATGAGGCGAAGGCCGTTGCTGAACGCTGCGCTGGCCGATTGAGCCGTGAACGGCATAGGCTGGCGTGGAGAGGCCAAGGCCGGGCGAAGGTAGCGCCACGGCACGCTCGCGGTGAAAGCAAGCGCCAGCGCCGTCAGCCCGATCAAGCTGTAACGAGCAGCGCGCCAGCGCGTCCACTGGGCGAGTCCCCACGCGAGCAAGATGCCGGTTGCCGTGAGCGTAGGAAACAACAATCGTCCATCCGAAGTGCCGGTCTCCATCGCCCAACGCACCAACGCTCCAACGTTCAGTAAGACGGCCACGGCCAACCAGGCCAGCCCGCGCCGCGCCATCACCGGCAATCGCCAAAACGCACCGCGCGGCCAGACTGACGCAACCAGACCGGCGAGACTCGCCGCCACCACCAGTCCCACAAGCGCGTATACAACCGGCTCGACCAGGATCAGCTTCCATCCAAAAGCTGCCCAGTAGGAATAAAAAATCATCAGTGCTTTGCTGAAACCAAAATAGGCTAGCGGAGTCTGACTGGCAAGATGGGGCTCCAGCCCCAGGGGGTCATTGTACAAGAGAGTGTTGCGCAAGTACCACCAACCGCCTATCGCCAGCGCGGCCGTAAAGAACGCAGCCGTGTTGGCCAACAGCTTGCGCCAGTTAGTCAGTCCCAGTAGATCACGGATTTGGCTCGTAGTAGCGACTTTAGTCGTGTATGCACGGCGACGACTAAAGTCGTCACTACGAACCTGTGATCTACAGAGTCCATCTTTTTGCCCGAGTATGGCCAGCCCGCCCAATGGCAACAGGATCAATGCCGTTTGCTTGGTCAGCAGGCCCAGCCCGGCCAGTCCGCCGAGGGCGGCCCACTGCGTCCAGCGCGCACCATCACGCATCCGTCTCAGCGCGCCGACCGAGAACAATCCAAAGATTGCAATCAGCAGGCTATCGTTGGTCACGCCGGAAGAGACAAAAACAAAGTGGGGGTTCAGTGCCGCGAGGGCCGCCGCTCCTAACGCCAGAATAGGACGACCCGGCCACAACAAGTGGGCCAGCGCGTATGTACACGTGACCGTCACTGCGCCCAATCCCAGCGAGACCAGACGCAGCAGATAGGCAGCGCGGACAGTTTCGCTGCGGGCGAACGTTTCTTCGGCTCGATGGGCAAAAACATTTTTGTTCCAGGGATCGGTATCGGCGCGGGGCGAATAGCCAGCTTCCCAACTGGGACTGGGGACGATCAACGTGGGCAAGTCGTCCATGCGAGTCCAAGAGGTAAGCAGAGCTGCCAACGCATAGTAAAGCGGCGGCGCATAGTAAAGCGGCGGGTCGTGAAAACGTAGCGACTGGGCTACATCCGGCCCGGTGCCGGTGACGCGATGCGAGGGAAGCATACGTGGCGGCAAGGCTCGATGGATGACCAGGTACCGCACAAGCGTCAGGTGTGAGGATTCGTCGTGCGCTTCAAAGAGGGGCGTTGCCAGGCTACAAGTCACACCCAGGCCCATGAAAGCAATCAGCAGCAGAGCCAACCACCGGCGCTCGGTCATTTCATCCCTTCAGAGGGCGACTCGCTCTATGTCCAGACGGACTAGGCACGGCAATCGCCGTCGGCGCATCAAGGTGCGACTCACGCACGTCTACCGTGCCGGTGAGATCGTATTCCATCGCGCCAGTGATGCGGACGGGGACAAACTCGCCGACCGGCACAGTGCCTTCGATGACGACCAGTCCGTCAATCTCCGGCGCGTCACGATACGTGCGTCCGACGGTCAGCCCGTCGCCCTGGCCTTCCACCAGCACGTCGAGCGTCTTGCCGACGAGCGCCTGGTTCTTGCTCAGGCTGATCGGCTGTTGCAGCGCCATCAAGCGCTCGTAGCGTTCGTGCTTGATTTCGTCGGGCAACTGGTCGGGCAGTTCGGCGGAGGGTGTGCCCGGCTCGAAGCTGTACGTGAACGCGCCGACGCGGTCGAACTTGAGGTCCGTGATAAATTTGCACAGCGCATCGAATTCGGCGTCGGTTTCGCCGGGGTAGCCCACGATGAACGTCGAGCGGATCGCGATGTCGGGCATGGCGGCGCGGAGCTTGTCCAACGTGCGGTACACCCAACCCACGTTGGCCGGGCGGCGCATCCGCTTGAGCGCGTCGGGATGACCATGCTGCAACGGAATGTCAACATAGTGCACGATCTGCGGGCGACTCGCCAGTACTTTTATTAACCGGTTGCTGACCGCGCCGGGGTAGGCGTACATCAGCCGCACCCACTTCAATTCTGGCGCGGCGTCGCAGATGGATTCGAGCAGGTTGGGCAGCGCATCCTTCAAGCCCAGGTCGTGGCCGTAATCGGTCGTGTCCTGCGCGATGAGGATCAGCTCGCGCACGCCACGCACAACCAACTCGCGCGCTTCGGCGATGATGGTTTCCGGCGGACGACTGACGGCAGTGCCTTTGATGCAGGGAATGGAACAGAACGCGCACGGGCGGCGGCAGCCATCCGCAATCTTGACGTAGGCCGACGCGCCCTGCACGGCCACACGTCGCACCCCCCGCTCGTCCGAGCCGACGACGGTTGCCCCCTGCGGGTCGGGCAGGTGGTACATCGGCGCGGGTGTGCGGCGCCCGCGCACCTGCTCGACGAACTCGACAATGTCCATCCACCGCCGCGTGCCGATGATGCCGTCCAGCCCCGGCACCTCGGCTGCCAGCTTTTGTCCCCAGATTTGCGAAAGGCATCCGGCGGCGATGAGAAGCTGGCCGCGCTTTTTGGATCGGGCCAGCTCGCGCAGACTGGCGACGGATTCCTCGCGCGCCGGGCCGATAAAGCCGCAGGTGTTGACGATGAGCACCGACGCTTTGCCGGAATCTTGTACGGTGACATAGCCCGCGCCGTCCAGCAGTTGCGCCATGCTTTGTGAATCTACGGTGTTCTTGGAACATCCCAGCGATAGCAGGAAATATTTTTTCGACACATTACATTCCAGTGAGTCAATGGGTCAATCAGTCAATCAGTGATCAGTCAATCGGTCAATCAGTAATCAGGCGACTGGGTAACTGAGTAACTGATTGACTACTCGTTTCCCATGGGGTGATGATCTACGTTGATGTCGTGGCCAGGTTCGTGCTCGCCTGGCTTCTGGCGTTTGAGGTAGCTGATGTAACCGTTGAGAAGGCGCTGCGTTTCAGAAGCCAGCGCGCGGCCTTGTTGGTAGATGCCTTGCGGAATGTAGGACAGGTCGTGCGCGTCAATTAAATGATGCTCAGTTTTGGAAAGTGACCCGCGCGCGTTATAACAGAACCGCACATTGTCCCGATAATAAAACCGTCCATGCCCTTCAGCGACATTCGCCCCCACACTCTTTGAAGATCGTCGAATCTGGTTAGCCAAATTCCACTTTTCCTCTGGCGGGAAGCGAGGAACCACCTCCTGATGCACAAACAACATCAACTCGTGCGCCTTTTGCCATGCAGTCAGTCCTTCAAATCCTTCGGCCATTGGCTCTCCTTTTGCTCGCTTCATCTCTCAATCGCGTCAGGGGACCGATTAACAGAGTAACGGATTGACCGAGTAACCGAGTAACTGATTGATTGTGTAACTAGGGCGCGGGAGTGGAGGTGGAGGGCGATGGGGTGGGTTTGGGTGGAGTTGTTTCGCCAGCCGGTGACCAGGCGCGCGTCACGAGTTGGCCGCGCTGGCCCAACACGCCGACCGGCTTGCCGTTGGCCGACACTGTCAGGCCGGCGCCGTTGCCCGTTTCGACGACGACAAGTTCCTTGGCTTCCCATTTGAGCGTCTGGCCGGGATCCAACATTTTCTCGAACGCCGTCTGGCCGTCCGTCTTGACCCGCACCCAGACGTGTTCCGTCGCCGAAAGTGACACTTGCACGTAACCGGTCGTGCCGGTGGGGTGAACGCTGGAGGTGATATTGTTGCTCGCAGGCAGAGCCGTAGATGTGGCCGCAGGAGCCATTGGCGATGGCTCCACCGTGTGCGTCAAGCGTGTGGCCGTGGGACGAGGCGCGGGTGTGGCGCTGGGAGCTGGCGCCGTCAAAAGGGATACGAGCAGGACGATCACACACATGACCAAGACCGCGGCCAGCGCGATCAGTCCCACTTCCAACGTCAGCCACGAGGGAAGTTGAGACAGTATCTTTTGTGTTGTGGCGGCGGTTGACGACGCCAACGGTTTAGGCAGCGCAGACGGCGCGGCCACCGGCGCGGCCGGTTGCGGCGCAGGTTGGGTTTGGGCCGCAGTGGGCGTGACAGGCCGTGTAGGTTGAGCGACGGGCGGTTTCGGCTTGGCAGATTGCGGCGGGGCTGGACGCACCGTCACCGGTCGTTGCGGCGATGCGGCCTGGAGCGCGGTCGTCGTTTGCGCCGATTGAACCCGGCGCTCGTGCAGCGCCAGCATCTCCTCGCCGTTCAAGCCAAGATGGTTCGAGTAGCTCTTGAGAAAACCGCGCACCTGGAGTTCGCCCGGCAGCGCGTCCCAGCGGCCTTCCTCCATGGCCTGGAGGAAACGCTTGCGGATGCCGGTGGTTTTCTCCGCCTCTTCCAACGACCAGTGCTTGCTTTCGCGCGCACGGCGCAGTTGATCGCCTACTTCGCTGTATACCATCGTCTCACACACAAAAGCCATCGGCGCTTTTCGAGCCGATGGCTGATTTTCCTGGCGGTCACTCTAACTCCTGGACAAGTGGGGTCGCCTTCAAGGCACTGAGCGACCAGTCGTCGAACGACCCCTCTACCCAACGCCAGCATCGGCTTTACGCCGTTGGCTGCGCACCCTCGGCTGCCGAAGCCTCGACTGCCGCAGCTTCGGTCGCAGCATCTGCGACGGTCTCCGTGACCGGCTCGATGATCACCGTTACCGACGGCACTAACTCGGACGCTAACCGGATTGATATGGTGTGCGTGCCGATGCTGCGCAGCGGCTCGCGCAGCTCGAGCTTGCGCTTGTCCACTTCGATGCCTTTTTCGCGCTGGATCGCTTCGGCAATGTCGTTCGCGGTGATCGAGCCATACAGCTTGCCCGTCTCGCCGGCGAGCGCGTGGAAAGTCAAGGTCGTGCCGGTCAACTGATTCGCCACGGCTTGCGCTTCGGCAAACAGCTTGGCCCGGCGTTTCTCTTCGGCTTTGCGAATCGTTTCGGCCTGCTTGAGCGCGCCGCCTGTGGCGATGGCGGCCAGACCGCGCGGGAGCAAAAAGTTGCGGGCATAGCCGTCGGCTACGTTCTTGACGTCGCCAGCCTTGCCCAACTTGTCGTGATCCCGCAATAGCAAAACTCTCATAAGTTCAAACTCCTCTTCAAAGTGGCGCAATCATACCTCAGGAGGTGATAAGTTGCAAGTGGTCAGTGATCGGTGATCAGTAATCGGTAATCAGTGATCAGTGATCGGGCGATGCTCCTCAGTCGCACCAGGCGCTGACCACCGGGCAATGTCGCCGGAAACAATTCCACCCGGCAGGTGAAGGCCGCCTGCCGGGTGACCTGATCACACTTGTGTTCGATATAGAGACACTACCCTGGCGATCACGGACTGCGTGTCACTAGGGGGAGGTAAACCTGCCAAGCCTGATTGTTCAAAACCAATAGATCGTCAATAGTTCCATCACTGCCGTGATCAATCTGAAGGGTGAGATCCCCCTGCCCATTCCAGATGCCATAGTCCAGGTAGTGGGTATCTCCCGGAGTAACAGGAACGTTGGCATGGGAGAATACTTGTTCACCAGTTGCTGTCATCCGATTGAAAGTTAGCTGGTACGACCCAGAAATGCCACCATCACGATTGCTTACTACCAACTTACCAAACTGACGACTATTGGTCAGCGTGATCACCTTGCCAGCGGCTAGTGTACTCCTCAAGTTAAATTTGTAGCTTGCCGTTTGAGTAATGTCGCCGATTATGACCAATCCAACTGAATGGCTGTCGTTGGTGCGGTAGCCGATCTGCGATCCGTCCGGAGTGATCGTCGCTTGATCTTGCATAGTTGGTGCAAGCGACGTTTCCACGCCGGCTGCGTACCCAGGCCCGAACTGCCGCATCGAAGTCGATTGCGTTTGGGTGAGTGTGCTACCGTCCAGGGTGATCGTGTAGGTAGCAGTGACCGGGAGGTAGTAGATGGGTTCGTGTGACTCTCCGGCACCAATCACCGGCTGACTTCCAGCACCCGGGATTTCGCTCACGTACTGAGTACCGACGTATCCTAATTGCCTGCCTTGGTTATCGGTAAAGAAAAGGTGTCCACCGCCATACAGTGTTACCTGTGCGAGTGGCTGTGATATGATATCGGCCTGACACCATGAGCACTTGCCGTATTGGTATGGATTGAATGCGGACAGAGGCACGACAAATAGCGTATGATATTTATAGTTTGGGTACACTCCACCACTCCAGACACCTTCACCTCCACCCAGGTTGTAACTCCAAGTGTTTTGGTTGGAGTCCACAATTACAAAGTGATCGGATCCGCCGTTGGGGAAGTTGGGATCATACACCCAGATCCACCAGATACCGTTGCCGCGGTCGCCTACCAGATACGGGACGAGCATGTGCGACTCCGAACCGTCTGGCTTTGCGATCACAAGCATAAACGGGTCTGCTGTTCCTTGGGCAAACGAATCACGCAACAAGTTGAGAGCTTGCGTTGGAGTTTGGGCGATGGACGCATTGTTAAGCGAGCTGTACACCGCAGAGGTTGCCACCAACATTTGGAAAAAAGATACGTGACGCCGGGCGTTCGCAAAGCTTAAATCGTATGTTGTTGTTGCGCCCCACTGAAACGCCGCCGGTATGTCCCAACCTTCAAAGAAGCGCAGACTGGTAGCTGACATTCCCGCACAATGTCCGCCTTTAAGCGTTTGTGTAACCACGCTGTTGTACCAATCCTGTGCCTGCTTGTTCGCAGTGCAGTTCCCGTTCTCGTAGGATGCACACACGTATGCCCGACCGAAGAGATCTGCCAGGTCGTTGATAGAGAAATCGTATTTCGGTCCCAACCAAGGAAGCCACCACTCATACCAGTTAGAGTCATTCCCGAAGTTATATCCATCCGGATTTGGCCGGAAGGAAATGCCTTGTGGAATCGGAGTTCCTACGAAATCTTGACCAATTGCATCCGGTGGCACACTTACAATACGAATAGCAGGTGAAAATGTGTAAAAGGTGCCTTTTGTTGGTGTGAGTGTGTACGTACTGGCGATGAGTCCTGAGATGGTGTAGTTCCCATTGACATCTGTTGTAGCACTACCGCCAGAACCAGCCGAGACGGTTACACTAGAGAGAGGATTGTTGTTGCTATCCGCGATGTGACCGGAGATGGAATAGACTTTATTCGGGAACTCGTTGACGATGACGCGACCGGACATGCCAACGCCTCCGAACCCACCATGAATCGCGCAGTGAAAGAGAAATGTGCCGGTCATGGCGAAAGTGTAGACGAACTGCGTGCCAACCGTTTGGGTGATCCACAGCCCGTCATGAGGGTTGGACCAGTCGCTGACTGGCCCCGCTTTTCAGTCCGCGAACACCATCACCGAGCACCCTCACGCATCTAAAAGCGGATCCAGTCACTGACTGACCCCGCTGTTGGCTGGGTTCTCGCCTGGGTCTAGAATGGAATCGTCCCGAAACCATTTTTTGAGCAAAGGAGAGAACCCCATGACCGACCAACCCAGTGTAGCACAACTCCCGCTGTTCCCTGAAACGCTCTTACCCCCGAAAACGCCTGGAAAACCGCCCTCGCTGCACACCGACTGGCACCACCCGCTAGACTTGCCTGCCTGTGTGAGCGAGTCTCCGACCATTCTGCGCTGCTTGGAACTGTTCGGGCCACTCGATTGGGATGGCTTCCCCGAACGCAACCTACAGCGCAACTGGGGTCAGCCCACCCTGCCGTACACGGCCCTGATCGCCGCGGAACTCATCAAACTCAACGAAAGCCTTCCGTCGACCCAGAAGCTCAGACGCTTCCTCGTCGAGCATCCGGGTTTCATATGGCTGCTGGGTTTCCCACTGGTGCCGGCGCCGAATCATCCTCTGAGTTTCAATGCGCTGGCCAGCCTGCCGACTCAGCGACACATCAACCGCCTGTTCCGCCAGCTGCCCAATCCCCTGCTCCAATTCTTGCTGGCCGACAGCGTGCGCCTCATCCTGACTGAACTGGCGGCCCAAGGCGTGTTGCCCATTGAGTGCATCTCACTCGACACCCAACATATCTTGGCTTGGGTCAAAGAGAACAATCCCAAAGCCTACGTCAGCCACCGCTACGATAAGCAGAAACAACCCCGGGGTGATTCCGATTGTCGCCTCGGCTGCAAACGCCGCCACAATCAGTCCCGCGCCGAACCCACGCCGACCCACAATCCCGTCGCGGCGATCAGCGCGAAAGTCGGTGAATACTACTGGGGTTATGGGTCAGGGATCGTCGTCACCAAAATTCCGCACTGGGGCGAGTTCGTGCTGGCCGAACTGACCCAGCCCCTCGACCAGGGGGATGTGTCCTACTTCTTTCCGTTGATGACGCAGGTCGAGCAGCGGCTGGGCTACCAGCCGCGCTTCGGGACGTTCGATGCGGCCTTCGATGCCTGGTACGTGTATGCCTATTTTGACCGCGAAAACGACCCCGCCGGCGGTTTCGCCGCGGTGCCCTTTTCGAGTAAAGGTGGCTACACCGAGCACGGACGCCAGTTCGATCCCGCTGGCTTGCCCATATGCGCCGCCGGCTTGGCGATGCCGTTGAAGTTCACCTTCACCGATCGCACCACCTGCCTCGTGGAACATGAACGCGGCAAGTAGGTGTGTCCCTTCCGCGAGCAACCCGCCAGAACGAAAGGCTGTCCCCTTCATCATCCCAACGCCAAGCAGCAAGGCTGCACGGCCGTGATGCCGATCAGTATCGGAGCCCGCTTGCGGTATTCCCTGGACCGCCACAGCGAGGCTTACCAAGATCTCTATCGGCAACGCACCGCCGTCGAACGCATTAACTCGCAAGCCGTCGCCTTGGGCATTGAGCGGCCTCATCTGCGCAACGGCCCAGCCATTGCTAACCAGAACACGCTCATTTACCTCCTGATCAATCTGCGCTTCTTGCAACGCTTGCGTTTGCAGCTGGCCGAACCCGATTGAGTTGTTAAAGAGCACGTCCGATCCTTGGCCCTCTGGGATCAGCGGGGTCAGTCAATTGACTGACCCCGCTTTTTTGCCCTCAGGGCTCCTATGCAGGCGGGGTCAGTCCTGACTGGTCCAACCCTCCGTCATCGCTGACCAGCGGATGAGAGCCGAAATCGCCATCCCACTCCACGGATTCGCCCGGCTGGATGACGACCTCGGATGGAGTGTACGCGCAACAGACAAAGTGGATCACTGCGCTAGCAACGTCGGAGGAGCGGGGCACCAGCGTGAAATCAGTTACACGCCCGGCCAGCGTGGGACTCACCGAGGACGTGGCCGTGATGATGATTGTGTCCACTGTCCCCGTAACTGCATCCGTGGGGACACTCACCGTCACCGTGATGAGCAACGTTTGGTCTGTCAGTAAGGTTGCGGTCCCTGGCACCGTGACAGGTGCGCCATTCAGCGCTGCCGATATAGTAGACCAGCTATGTGATCTGCTCCAGGTCAACGTATAGGTGTCGCTGATGTTGCCCGTGTTGTGTAGTACGTGGATATAAGTGACGTCTTCGCCAGGCTGTTGGACGCTAAAACGATCCGGCGTAAAGAGAAAGCCAGGCTGAGTAGTCGCCAGGATAGCGTGAGGGCCAGCACCAGTCGGCACAATCGCGGGGGAACTCGAGAGCGCAGTGGACACGCGGATATGGTCGGAGGAGGGAATCACTGAAGGAGATAATGCATCGCTGAGAACACTGAGGTCAGTGGCATCTGTCTTTTTCAGCGCATTCAGTGGCGCCTGGGCCGGCATATTTGCCAGCAACACGACGACTGCCACAAACACACAAATCACGCGACGAGATACGGTCTTCATTTTGAGCCTCCGTTGCCAACGAACTGAGAATACAAGACGCGAAGCAACTTGGCGATGGGCGCGCCGAACCATTGATGCTGCACGGCAGTCGTGATGGGAGTGCACTGCTTCATAGTGCCATCTCGACGGCCAGCTCGCGACGCTCACTTGAACCGGAGGTGGAATAGGAGCGAGGTTGGGGCTGGAACTAGACCGAAAGAATCGTTTTGTCCAGACAGAGTATACGCCGGAATGGACTCGCAAGTCAATATGTTGTTCACACTCTCTTCACGCTCGATCAGTGACCAGTTGCCAAGTCATGCCTTCGGTGCTAACATCACCGGTGACGCCAAACCTCCGGGAGATCAGGATGACATTCGACGCAACTCACTCTGCTTTTGCTCCACCTGACAAAGTGCGGCTCGTCACCGAATCGTATGCCACCGACGAGCCGCTGTCCGTGCGAATTGAAACACACTGCCGCTATAGCGTCCCCGCAATTGATTTGCCCTCCTGGGCGCTCGATTGCTTTCCCCTGCAAGCGGGGGGACAGAAGGGGGCGTGGCGCGGCGACGAAACCGTGCTCGACATCGGCACGGGCACCGGGCAGTATCTCGCGCCGCTGCGGGAACGAGTGTCCCACGGGCGCATCATCGCAGGCGACCTGGCGCCGGGTATGCTGCATGACCTGGCAGCCCGTGGTGTCCCCGGCGGCGCGCATCTCTTGAACGCCGACGCCGAGGCGCTGCCGTTGGCCGATGCCGCGTGCGACGCGATCATTGCCAGCTATGTGCTGTTCTTCGTCCCCGATATTCCACGCGCGTTGGCTGAAATGAGCCGCGTCTTGCAATCGGGTGGGGCGCTGCTGGCGGTGACGATGGCCAGCGTGTATATGGACGAGTTGCGCGTGGCGATCAATGCCACGTTGAATAAGATGGGCGTCTCGCGCGAGACGCGCTGGGGCAACGTGTCGAAACGGTTCAACCTGGAAAACGGGCCCGCGTACCTTGAGCCACATTTTGCTCACGTTACCGTGCATCAGCACGAATCGGCATTGGTGTTCCCAGAGGCCGAGCCGGTGCTGGCCTACGTCACCTCGTCACGCGATGTCATCCGGGATGACCTGCCTCCCAATCGGACCTGGGATGAGTTCCTGGCTGCGCTGCGCGAAGTGGTGGAAGCCGAGATCGCCGCGCGCGGCGAGTTCCGCGTCTCGAAGGCGGCGGGCGTGTTGGTGGCAGTCAAATAGGTCAGACCTCCGAGGTTGTGCGAACCCAGGGTTCACCGAAAACCTCGGAGGTCTGGTGCTGATCTCACAATGCCAGAAACAGTCATCAATCACCTACGATTTCATTTCAAAGAATCCGGTTCCGGTGACGCGCTCCTGTTCCTGCACGGCCTTGGCTCGTGCGGCCAGGATTGGCTGTTGCAGATGCCGGTCTTTTGCTCGCGGTTCCGCGTCATCGCGCCGGACTTGTATGGACATGGACAGACCGACGAACCGCGCAAGCGCGTCAGCATCGCGCAGATGACGGCCGACGTGGCGTGCTTGCTCGATGAGTTGGGCGTGAAGCGCACGCACATCGTGGGGCTTTCGATGGGCGGTTGCGTGGCGCAACAGTTGGCACTGGACGATCCCGCGCGCGTCCGCAGTCTGACGTTGGTCAACACGTTTGCGCGATTCGACCCAGGTGCGCCGGGTAACGCCATCCCGCTCGGAATCAGGCTGGGAGTGCTGAGCGTGTTAGGACTGCCCGCGCAAGCGCGCTTTGTCGCCGCGCGGATGTTTCCCAAGCCGGAGCAGGTGCAGTTGCGAACGCTGGCCGCCGAGCGCATCGCCTCCAACGACCTGGCGACTTATTACCATTTGCTGCTCGCCCTCGGCGCGTTCGATGTGACGCATCGCCTGCGCGAGATCGCCTGCCCCACGCTCGTCATCGTGGGCGACCGTGACACGACTGTGCCGCTCCGCGCCAAGAAGTTTCTCGCTGAACACATTCGCGGCGCGCGCTTTGAGTTAGTGGCCGATTCGGGTCACGCGACGCCGATTGATCAACCGGAGGCGTTCAACCGGCTAGTGATGAACTTTGTCGAGTCCGTGCCGTGAAACATGATGTGTATTGCGTGTTTCGCGTGGAGCGTCCGTCACCCAACACGAAACACGCCATACGTGCCACAGCCGCGATGAGCTGACTGATTGACCGAGTAACTGATAACCGAGTAACCATGAAACTCGCCGTCTCCGCCTGGTCATTCCATACGCCGCTTTACGCGGGCAAGCTCTGCCAGGCCGACGTGCCCGCCGAGGTTGCCGCGTTGGGCTTTCGGCACGTCGAGCTGCTGGAGATGTTTTTGTGGCGCAAGCCGCCGGGGATTTTGCAGCGCGCATTGCGTCGCGCCAGGAGCGGCGGCATAGGGAAGCCGCCGCTACCACCGACGGTGGACTATAGCCGCGACACGCTGAACGAGCTTCGCGGGGCGCGGTTGCGCGCAGGGACGCAGCTTGTCTGCTGGGCCGTGGACACCGACCTGACCATCGCGGACGCGGACACACGCCGCGCGCAACTCTCGCATGTCGCTACAGCCATCGAAGCGGCGCGGTTCCTGGGCGCGCCACTGCTGCGCATCACGACCGGCGGCAAGGAAGGCGACTCTGCCGCTGTGGGGCAGGCAGTGGATACCTTGCGATCCGTGCTGCCGGCTGTAATGGCGGGCGGCATCAAGCTGGCGATTGAAAATCACTTTGGCCTGAGCGCCGACCCGCACGCCCTGGCCGAGATTGTTACGGCGCTCAACTCACCGCATGTGGGCGTGTGCCTCGACCTGGGCAATTTCCGCGAAGGCGAGGTCGCCGAGGGCGTGCGGCTGCTCGCACCACACGCCATTCACGTCCATGCCAAGTCTTATGCCTTTGGCCCCGATGGCGAAGAAACCAAGATCAACTATCAAGCCGCAATGCAGACGATCCGTGCGGTGGGATACGATGGCGTGCTGTCCATCGAGTTCGAGGGCGACGGCATCCCCGCCGATGGAATCCACAAAACAAAAGCGTTGATTGAGAGATACTGGAATGGCTGATCGCACACTTTACCTCATTCGCCACGCACATACACGGCAAACGGCTTTGCCCGCCGAGACGTGGCCCCTTTCCGACCTGGGTCTTTTGCAGGCCCAAAGACTGGCCGAGCAGCCGTTCTGGCAGGATGTTCACATCATCTGTGCCAGCGTCGAGCCCAAGGCGCTCCAGACGGCGCAAATCGTCGCGGAGCGGCACGACCTGCCGGTAGAGCCGAGCTTTGACTTGCGCGAGCTGCGCCGCCCCGGCGATTTCGTGAGCGATTACGAGGCTGCTGTGCGCGAGGTTTTGGCGAACCCCACGGCGAGTGTGAACGGTTGGGAGCCGGCGGGCGAAGCGCAGACGCGCGTCATGACGGCCATCGAGCGGCTGCTGATGCTGCACGAAAACGAAACACTCGCGGTCGTCTCGCACGGTCTGGCGCTCACGCTTTACCTGGCGTACCTGACCGACACTCAACCCACGCTCGACTTGTGGCGCGGCCTTTCGTTTGCATCTGCCACCCAGGTAGATCCCGATGCGCGTCAGATGCTTGCCCGTTTTGACATTTGATACTTGGCATTGGCAGGCAGGCTGGGGTATAATTTGCTTCACGGTGCGCAGCCGTACCCGTTGACCTATCGAACGTCACCGGCGAGGGCCACGATCCTTCTGGCCCTCGTTGTTTCTATCCGGATGAAGAAAGCATGACGGTTTTGCCCGATACCACGGCCGAAAAGGAAAAACGGCTCGTCGCCCTTTCGTCTGTGCTGGCAGCGATTTTCCTCACCTCGATGAAGATCGTGGTTGGCTTATTGACGCACAGCCTGGGGATTTTGGCCGAGGCAGCGCACAGCGGCCTGGACTTGATCGCAGCGGGCGTCACGTTCTTTGCCGTGCGCGTGTCCGACCGCCCGCCCGACCTTGAGCATCCCTACGGCCACGGCAAAGTCGAGAACCTATCTGCGCTGGTCGAGACGCTTTTGCTCTTGGGCACCTGCGCCTGGATCATTTACGAAGCGGTCAACCGGCTGATCGAGCCGGTTCACGTGGACGCTTCGATTTGGAGTTTTGTGGTGATGGGCGTGTCTATCGCCATTGACGTGACGCGGTCACGTGCGCTGATGAAGATAGCCAAGAAACACGGCAGCCAGGCGTTGGAAGCGGACGCGCTGCATTTCTCGACGGATGTGTGGTCGTCGTCCGTCGTCATCGCCGGTCTGATGGCCGTGTCGCTCGGCCAGTGGCTGCACGACCATTCGCCCGTGCAGGCCGACTGGCTATTCCGCGCCGACGCGGTGGCCGCGCTGGGGGTGTCGGCCATCGTCGTGTATGTCAGCATACAATTGGGACGCCGCACGATTGACGTGCTGCTGGACAGTGCGCCCCACGGGATGACGGCACAGATCGAGCAGGCCGTGATGCAGGTGGCCGGCGTGTCGGCGGTGCGACGCATCCGAGTGCGGCACAGCGGGCCGGCGACTTTTGTAGACTTGACGTTGGGGGTGCCGCGCAGTGCCAGTTTGGAGGAAGCGCACGAGATTGCCTCGCGGGCCGAAGCGTCCGTCCAGCAACTCTTGCCGCGCACCGACGTGATGGTTCACATTGACCCGGTCGTCCAAAATGACCAAAGCCTGGTCGAGAGCGTGCGGAGCATCGCGGCGCGGCAGGGCTTGAGCATCCACGGCATCCGCGCTCACGACGTGCGTGGCCGCCTGAGCCTGGAGATGCACGTGGAGGTGGACGACGATTTGACGCTGGCCCAAGCGCACGAGCGGGTCACTACTTTCGAGATGGCGCTGCGCGGAGAATCGCCCGAGCTGGGCGATATTGTCACTCACATCGAGCCGATGGGCGATCATGAAGTGCGCCGCCCGGCCATCCGCGCCGGATCGGCGCAAGTGCGCGCAGCGGTATTGCAACTGCCGGGGCGGTTGCCCGGCGTCAGGGATTGCCATCGTATCACTATCTACCGCGATGGCAATGACCTGTCGGTCTCGTTTCATTGCAGCATGGAACCCAATCTGCCGATCAGCGACGCGCACAAGCTGACCATGCAACTTGAAAGCACTCTTCGCGCACAACTGCCCGAACTGGGGCGCGTGGTGATTCACGTGGAGCCACCGAATGCAAGGGATCAGTGATCGGTCAACCAGAGGGGCGAGATGCCGTTGAACAAAGTCAACGTAGCTGAGGCGCTGGCAAATGTCAAGCAGCCTTTTATGATGATCGAAGTGGCGCACGTGGGCAGCCTGGTGATGCATGCTTACGTCTGCCAGGGCACGGTTCAATGGCACCGGCATATTGACCACGATGAACTGTTCCTCGTCCAGGCAGGTTGGATGGTGTTGGAAAGCGAGTGGGGCAACATTGTGCTCAAGCCTGATGAGATGGCGATTGTGCCCAAGGGAATCGGGCACCGCTCCAGCTCGCAAATGCGCGCCGTGGTGCTTCTCGTCCAGCCCAGAGCAGCCGCCGATAGTAAGAATGGTCACCGGCGCATTTTTGCCCTTCCGCAACAAGACGCGCTGCAGAAATACAGGCCGATGGATGTGGCCGCGCGCGCCGACCTCTTCCGTCCGGAGCCGGTGGCCGACATGGAAGACCTGGCCGCGCAGATTGTGGTGGGCTATGGCCTGTCGCCCGAATACGTCAACGCGCTCTCCGGCAGCTTGTGGCTGGTGCTGCATGGCAATGCTCAAATGGAGGCCGAGGGCGAGTCGGTGGAGATGGAAGCGGGCGAGTTGGTGGTGATCGGTCAAGGTGTGCCGCACCGGTGGACAGCTTTTGCCGACACGACCATGTTCCTGCTGTCGCGTTGGGTCGAACAAGCATAGTCAGTTAGTCACGTAGCCGTAGAGTGGAATAGTCAAATGGTCAATGCCGCACACGGATTGCGAGGCCGAGACTACCAGACTATCGGACAAGACTATTCGACTAATCCACTTGCTGTGTGTCTCCAAATCGGCTATAATATTAACAGTTCAAAACGTACGAGCTTGAATTGCCCTCCGTTCAGATTATGCGCCTAAAAGAAGTTGGCGCGCACATTAGACTCTGCCATCTTCACGTGAAAGGGGGTGATTACCACCGGCATGATCTCCCGCGTATTTGAGTCCTATCATCGTCAATCCAAATCACATTCTCTTGGAGGAGAACAAAATGCGTAAATCACTCTTTGCTTTACTCGCTGTGTTGGTTATTGCCTCACTGGCCTTGTCGGCCTGCGGCGGCGCCACTGGCGGCGGCAAGATCAAGGTCGGCCTGGTCACCGACGTGGGAGGCGTGAACGACAAGTCGTTCAACCAGTCGGCCTGGGCTGGCGCGCAAAAGGGCGCCCAAGAGTTTGGCTACGATGTCAAATACATCGAGTCCAAGCAGCCCACCGACTATGAAAAGAACATTGACCAGTTCGCCACTGAGGGCTACCAGTACATCATCACCGTCGGCTTCCTCATGGGCGACGCCACGGCGGCTAAAGCCGTGCAGTATCCCAAGATCAAGTTCGCGATCATTGACAACCAGTACTATCCCACCAAGGGCGCCAAGCCGTGCGATGACACCAAGAAGGACTGCTACGTTGATGGTGGGCTGACGAACGTGACGAGCTTGATGTTCCAGGAAGATCAAGTCGGTTACCTGGCCGGTGTATTGGCTGCCGGGATGACCAAGAGCGGCACGGTCTGCACCGTGTCCGGCATGGAAATCCCGCCCGTGCAGCGCTATGTGATCGGCTTCCAGAACGGCGCCAAGTGGGTGAAGGCCGATGTCAAGACGCTCAACGTCTACATCCCGTCCTTCACCGACCCGGCCAAGGGCAAGGAAACCGGCCAGAGCATGATCGGCCAAGGCTGCGACGTGGTCTTTGGCGTGGGCGGCAACACCGGCAACGGCGGTTTGCTCGCGGCCAAGGAAAAGGGCCTCATGGCGATCGGCGTGGACGTGGATCAGTACAACACGTACCCTGAGGTCAAGGACGCACTGATCTCTAGCGCGATGAAGAATGTGGACGCGGCGGTCTACAATTACCTCAAGACGGTCAAGGACGGCTCTGTCAAGGCCGGCGCTATGACGGCGACCCTCAGCAACGGCGGCGTGGGCCTGGCTCCGTATCATGACTGGGACAGCAAGGTCCCACAGGCTGTGAAAGATAAGATCAAGGAAGCCACCGACGGCCTCAAGAGCGGCAAGCTCGCTACGGGCTACAAGTAAACCGTAGAGTGTAAAGTGTAGAGCGTGAAGGGTGTTGTGCAATTGGCACAGCACCCTTCATTGTACCTCTCCTCATCCCCCAACCCCCTTCCCCTCCCCAGACTGCGTCGGGGGAGGGGAAGGGGGCAGGGGGTAAGGGAGAGGTCGGGAGTGTGCCATGACCTCAGCCTTACAAGCCACTGGCATCACGAAGCGATTCCCCGGTGTGCTCGCCAACGACCACGTGAGCTTTGACCTGGAGAGAGGCGAAATCCACGCCTTGCTGGGAGAAAACGGCGCGGGCAAGTCCACGTTGATGAATATCCTCTATGGCCTATACCAGCCCGACGAAGGCGAGATTCGGGTTAGCGACAAGCCCACGCGCATCACTTCCCCGCACGATGCCATTGCCCAGGGCATCGGGATGGTTCACCAGCACTTTATGCTCGTCCCACCGCTCACGGTCACGGAAAACATCATGCTGGGCCAAGAGTCGGTGACGAGCGCGAGCAAAATCTTGGGCGGGCTGTCGGTGCTCGACCGGCGCAGCGTGGCCGCGCGCGTCCGTGAGTTGAGTCACCAGTACGGATTGGAGACAGACCCGGACGCTTTTGTGCGCGACCTGACGGTGGGCGCCCAACAGCGCATCGAGATCGTCAAGGCGCTCTATCGCGCGGCGGACATTTTGATTTTGGACGAGCCGACGGCGGTGTTGACGCCGCAAGAGGCCGATGAGCTATTCGTCATCATGCGCGCGCTGGTCAAGCAGGGCAAGTCCATCGTCTTTATCACGCACAAGCTGCGCGAGGTGTTTGCCGTGGCGGATCGCATCAGCGTGATGCGTGCCGGGCAGATGGTCGGCACGGTCAAGCCGGCGGAGGCCACGTCGGAACTGCTGGCCGAGATGATGGTAGGCCGCAAAGTGATTTTGCAGATTGACAAGGCCGACGCTCATCCCGGCGAAGAAATCTTGCGCGTGGAAAACCTGCGTGTGATGGACGACCGGAAGCACATGACGGTGGATGGCGTTTCGCTGTCTGTGCGCGCGGGCGAAATCCTGGGCGTGGCCGGCGTGCAGGGCAACGGCCAGACCGAATTGACCGAGGCGCTGACCGGTCTGCGCCACGTAGCCGAAGGGCGCGTGACGATTTTGGGTCACGACACCACGCACGCTACGCCGCGACAAGTCGTCGAGGTCGGCACCGCGCACGTGCCGGAGGACCGGCACAAGCACGGGCTGGTGCTGGCGTTCCCCGTCCGCGACAATTTGGTGCTGTGCTCGTATTACCATTCGCCGTTTGCCAAAGGCGTCGAGCTGGATTTTCCTGCCATTGAGAAACAAGCCGAAGAACTCGTCGATACCTTCGATATTCGCACGCCGAGTATCAACACGAGCGCGGGGTCGCTTTCGGGTGGAAACCAGCAGAAGGTTATTGTGGCGCGCGAGCTTGCTCGCCCGGTCAAGCTGCTCATCGCCAGCCAGCCGACGCGCGGGCTAGATGTGGGCAGCATCGAGTTCATTCACCAGCGCATCGTGGAAGCGCGTGATAAAGGCACGGCGGTGCTGCTCATCAGCGCGGAACTGGACGAGATCATGAGCCTTTCGGATCGCATCGCGGTGATGTACAAGGGCCACATCCTCGACACGCTGAGCGCCCGCACGGCGACACGCGAGCAGTTGGGCTTGCTCATGGCGGGTGTGGTAAAGGAGGGCGCGAATGTCTAGCGCAACTTTGGCACGACCTACGACGAAAGGCGCGCTCATGCGCGTGCTGGATCGGGCCAAGATGCCCGCGCTGGCGTTGGTGACGGCTTTTGTGTTGGGCGGGGTCATCATCTGGATCACCAGTGGAAAATTCGAGACGGTGCTTCAGGCTTACGATGGTTTGGTGCGCGGCGCGCTCTTCAAGGAGCGTGGCCTTTCGGAATCGCTGGTGGCGACGGTGCCTTACATTTTGCTCAGCCTAGCCGTGGCGGTCGGCTTCAAGTCCGGCCTGTTCAACATCGGCGCGGAAGGGCAGTTTTACATCGGCGCGATCAGCGCGGCGTTCGTGGGGCAGGCGTTCCACGGATTGCCCGCGATCATTCACTTGCCGTTGGCGTTGCTGGCGGGCGCAGTCGGCGGGGCGATCTGGGCTGGCATCCCCGGCTACCTCAAGGCCCGCACCGGCGCGCACGAAGTCATCAGCACGATGATGATGAACTATGTCGCGTTCCGCTTTACTGAGTATTTGGTGAGCGTGCCGTTGAAGGACAAGCAAGCCAGCGCCGTGCAGACGCCGCGAGTCTCATCCGCTGCTGAACTGTGGACGTTCGCGGATATTCCTGCGCGGCTTCAAGACCCGCTCAATGCGCTGGCGGTTGCTTTGGTGATGACGTTTCTCACCTACGTCCTGATCCGCTGGCTTTTCGCTCGGCGGCTGCCCCATCGCCTTGCACAGTGGGGCCTCGCCATCGCCGTGGGGGTGATTACGTTCGTCGGCCTGCCAGCGCTCGCGCGTGTCTGGTGGCCATTCCAGGATCAGTACGACCGGTTGCACATCGGCTTGCTGATGGCGGTCGCGGCGGCGGTCGGTGTGTGGTGGCTGTTATGGAAGACGACGCTGGGCTTTGAGATGCGGACGGTCGGCGCGAATCCCAACGCGGCGAAATATGCGGGCATGAGCATGACGCGTAATATCATGCTGGCGATGTGCATTTCCGGCGCGCTGGCAGGCCTGGCCGGAACGGCGGAAGTGCTCGGCGTTTCGATCTGCCGCTGCCTGCCGTTGTTTTTTTCCAGCGGTTACGGTTTCGACAGCATCGCCATTGCGCTCTTGGCGAACAACAACCCGTTCGGCATCCTCGCCGCGTCGTTCCTGTTCGGCGCGATGCGCAACGGCGCCGACCTGATGGAACTCAACTCAGGGGTATCCAAGTACGTCATCTCGGTCATTCAGGCGATGCTGTTGTTGTTCGCGGCAGCGCCGTCCGTAGTGCGCTGGATGTTCCGCATGAAAGCCGAGCGGCGCGTGGAAGAAGAAGCCATCACGATGCGCGGTTGGGGCGGAGGTTAGACGATGAGGATGGAAGCAACCCATACACTTGCGCGCCGCGCGCCATTACGCGGCACTGGGTGGGTGACGGTTCTCTTGACCGCGTTCGGGCTGGTCGCGGCATGGGTACTGCTGAACCTGGTTATCGGCGGGCAATGCCGAGAAAAGTGCGTCACCGACACGCTGGCGCAAATGTTCCGTCTGGCGACGCCCATCGCCTTTGCCGCGTTCTGCGGCGTGATGTGCGAGCGCGCGGGCGTGGTGGATATTGGCATCGAAGGCAAGTTGCTGATGGGCGCGATGGTCGGCTATGCGGTCAACCTGTTTGCGTTCCAGGCGCTCAAGGACTCGATGGGGATAGAGGCGGCCGGAAACTTTTCTCGCTGGCTGGCCGTCCTGGCTGGCGTTCTCGCCTCGGTGATTTTGGCAGCGCTGCACGCGGTGGTCTCGATCGAGTTCAAGGTCAACCAGATCATTAGCGGGACGGTCGTCAATATCCTCGCTCTGGGCGTCACCGGCTATTTTTATCGCCAATTCCTGGCGGAAAACTTGCCAGCCGGGCCGGGCACGTTCCCGATCATGAACATCCCGCTCTTGGACAAGATTCCGTTCATCGGGCCGATCCTGTTCCAGCAAAAGCCGCTCACGTACATCATGTTCATTCTGGTGTTTGCGATCCAGTATGTTTTGTTCTTTACTCCGTGGGGCTTGCGGACACGGGCGGTGGGAGAGCATCCGCGCGCCGCCGACACGTTGGGCATCAATGTGTTCCGCACGCGCTATATCAACGTGCTGGTCGGCGGAGTGATCGCGGGACTCGGCGGCGTATGGTTCACGCTCGAAGCGGTGGATGTGTTCAATCCAGGCATGACGAACGGCCTCGGCTTCATCGGACTGGCGGCGATGATCTTTGGCAAATGGAGCCCGTTCGGGGCGCTGCTGGGCGCGCTCATCTTCGGCCTGGGCAACAGCGTGACCTCGACGGTGAGCATCTTTCGACCTGACATTCCCTCGCAGATTCCACAGATGCTGCCGTACTTGCTGACCATCATCGTGCTGACGGGCGTCGTCGGTCGAGCCACGCCACCGGCGGCAGACGGCGAGGCGTACGAGAAGCAGTAGCAGGGCGCAAGATGCAAGAGGCAAGTTCAGAAGCAGAGCTATCGCCCGCTGTCCGCGAGTTGGCAGAGAGTTTTCGTCGCCGCCTGGGCACGCTCGATCCACAGCAAGTGGCAATCTGGCGGCAGATGACGCCGGCAAAGAAAATCCGTCTGGCCTTTCAAATGTATGATATGGCCCGGCGCATCATCTGGACCACTGAGCGACAGGCACACCCAGACGCTTCGCCGCAAGAGCTTGGTTGGCGAGTGCTGCGGCGAATGCATGGAAAAGAACTATGCTTCAACCTCCAAGCCCCGACGAGCTAGCCGATCTCTTTGCCTACGTCGTCTCTATCCTGGAGCGGCTAAGCATCCCCTACATGGTCGTCGGCGGCTTTGCAGCCATCACCTATGGAGAACCACGCCTCACGCTCGACGTAGACATTGTTGTGGACATGCAGCATCGCCATGTAGACTCTTTCGTAGCGGCGTTTCCCATTCCAGAATACACTATCAGTCGAGACGGGATCGTGGATTCGCTGACCCGCCGGTATCCTTTCAACGTCATCAAGCCGGACACCGGGGCCAAAGTCGATCTGGTGCCGTTGCCGCTCGATCCATATACCCGTGCTGCCTTCGGACGCCGGCAACATGTGATCTATGACGAGATCAAAGGGCGAGCCGCTGACTTTGCCACTGCCGAGGATGTCCTCCTCGCCAAACTTGCAGCCTACCAAAAGACCGGCTCAGAAAAGCACTTGCGAGATGCCAGAGGAATACTGGTGACGCAGTGGGGCCGGCTGGACCTGGGTAGTATCCACCGCTGGGCGCGCGCCTCTGGGATGGAAGATACGTGGCAGGCTCTGCAGGAAATAGCGCGGCAAGAAACAGCAGGGGATGAGGCTGTCGTGAACCCTTCGCAAGGGTGAGGAGAATCTGTCATGACAACCAGGCGGCACATTCTTCTCGTAGACGACGACCGCGACTTTATCGAGGCGACGCGCGCCGTGTTGGAAAGCGTCTGCGACGTGGACGTGGCCTACGGCGGGGGCGAGGCACTGGACAAAGCGCGCGCAGCGCGGCCCGATCTGATTCTCCTCGACGTGATTATGCCGGACGAAGACGGCTTTGCCGTGCGCGAGAAACTGAAGGTTGACCCCCAACTGGCCGATGTGCCCGTCATCCTGCTCACCAGTCTGCCGGATGGCCTGAGTCCGATGAACCAGGCGCGCAGGATGCCGCAGGCTGAGGATTACTTGGAAAAACCGGTCAGGCCGGCCGAGTTGTTGAGACGGGTAAGCAAGTTCTTGATAGAGAAAGAATAAAGACAAAACACCAAGCGTCTTGATTTGCCGCGCGTTGAATCGCCGGCACACTTTGGCTTCTTGCCGAGTGCGAGTTGTTCGAATCCGGGTGCAGCGGCTGGGGTTCGAGTGGCTGCATCGCCTCATCCGCGAGCCGTGGCGCTGGCGACGGCAACTCGCGCTCCCACGTTTTGTTTGGCGTGTGCTCCGCACGACGCGGTCTTGACCGAAGTATAAATGCGTGATAAGCTTTGATCGGAAATGAGGTGGATGATGAACACTGTATTGACGACTGTCCCCGCACACTTTGACGGCAAACAAATCCGGCTGGACGCAGAAGTCAACTTGAGGCCCGACACGCGGCTGCTTGTCACGATCCTGGATGAAGAGCCGTCGCATCAAGTACTGGTATGGAATGCGATGGAGACCTCGGAAGCTGCCTTTGCCCGCGTGTGGGATAACGAGGAAGACGCCATCTATGACCAACTTTAGACAAGGTGAGGTGCTTCTTGTGCCCTATCCCTTCACCGACCAGAGCGGAAGCAAACAGCGTCCAGCCATTGTGTTGAGCAGCGAGGTCTACAATCAAGCCCATCCTGATGTGATCCTTGCCCCTGTCACGAGCCAAGTCATGCATGCCTCCGATGAAGTGGGCTTGGCAAACTGGCAGGCCGCCGGGTTGCTGAAACCCAGCGTCGTCAAGCCCATTCTTTCGTCTTTCGATATCCGCTTGGTTCGACGCAAGTTGGGGACGTTATCCACATCTGATCTTGCGCAAGTACGTGCCTTGTTTGCCCAAATCCTCGACCTGCTGTAAGGCGCAGCGTCCAGACTTAAGTCGCCAGCGGTATTCTGGTTGGTCTGGAAGCTTCCGGCGACTTTTGAAGTCCGGGATATCGAAGCAGAACTCGCTCTTTGCCAGTTCAAGTGAGCCGTCCGGGTGGGGTTGATGATATTCAACAGACCACCTGTTTTATTTCTATGCCCCACTGAACTAGTCAAAGGCCAATGGGGTTGATGGCGCACCCCCC
>Ga0315279_10000780_pt1 | contig 58310 bp, 66 predicted proteins | sample YL17G06_20_MG_FD_203694 | JGI IMG/M metagenome (GOLD analysis project Ga0315279, IMG submission 203694) | Sediment microbial communities from Yellowstone Lake, YNP, Wyoming, USA - YL17G06_20 | ecosystem: Environmental > Aquatic > Freshwater > Lake > Sediment | place: USA: Wyoming | collected...
GTTCTGGCATTAGACAAATAGTTATTAGATTGGGCATTTGTGGTATCCTCCATATAAAGTTTTTCACTCTTTAAAGGATACCACAATTTGCCCTATAATGTTACCCGATTAATTATTTAATCTTCATGATATGATAAAATGTGCACGTAATATTGCTCGAAGTTTTAATCAGCCAAAAATCTATGATTCACTTTATGCCGCACTTGCTGAACTTCGTGGCTGTGAGTTCTGGACAGCGGATAAGACTTTTTATGATGCTGTGAAATCAACACTCTCATTTGTTAGGTATCTACCTGATTATCTTTTATGGATTAATGTCAATCTAGTTACAATGTGGGGTAATATAAAATATCTTGAGGATGAATGAGTATGTTAAGCGTTTATACCGCAAAATATACAAAGATAGATTCAGGTTATATGGGACAGTTGATAGAATGGCCTGAAGTTATAACTGAAGGTAAGACGATAGAAGAATGTAGAGAAATGCTTCAAGATGCTTTGCATGAAATGGTAATAGCTTATCATCAGCAAGATAAGGAAATTCCCATCGGAGGTTCGCTTTTGGAACAGATACCCGTTGAGGTGTAAAATGCCAATAAAGCGGAGTGATGTAGCCCAAGCTTCCTGCTTGGTGTTTTGACAAAGAAGTGATTATTTTGAAAAAACTAGAGCCTGATTTATTAAATGAAATTGTCCAACGGCTTGTCAATGCGCTGCATCCAGAGAAAATATATCTCTTTGGCTCTCATGCTTATGGTCAGCCAAATGATGATAGTGACGTTGACTTGCTGATTGTTGTCAATGATTCTGATGTGCCTACTCGGAAAAAAATCGCTGATGGTTATCATGCTTTGTGGGGACTTCGTATACCGAAGGATATTGCAGTTGTTACTCAAGCTGATTTTGATAAACGTTCCAAGTGGTTAAGTTCCATTGAAAGAGTGGTTATAGACAAAGGAAGATTACTTTATGATTCCCGATCCTGATGAAATAAAAGAATGGGAGAAGTACTGTCTCACGAGGAAATATGGCAGGACAAAGGTGTTTGATATACAATTATGCGAAAAGTGATTATTTACCCTGGTGAAGACGGTTATTGGGTAGCTGAATGTCCTAGCTTACCACCGTGTATTAGTCAGGGGAAAACAAAAGCAGAAGCAGTTGCAAATATAAAAGAAGCGATTCAATTATACATTGAGCTTCTTGAGGAAGAAGGTCGTCCTATTCCAGAAGATCATCTTGAAACTGTCTTGGTGGATGTATGAGCAAGTTGCCTCAGATTTCAGGTCGGGAGTGTATTAAAGCACTTGGGAGGATGGGTTTCTATATTGTAAGGCAAAGAGGTTCTCATGTGATTTTACGTTGTGATGTCCCATTTACGGAAGTTATCGTTCCTGATCATAAGGTATTGGATAAAGGTACTTTGCGTTCGATAATTCGTAAAGCTGGTCTTGATGTAGATGAGTTTATTGAATTGCTTTAAGGAAGGTGATTGCACGATGAGATTCGCTTTTGCTGTTGCTATTGCAGTCTCTATTTTCCTGATAGTCGGAATATCAATCGCTCAGAAGAGTTCACAGCGATCTCCTAGTAAACCAATAAATGTGAAAAACAAACCTAAAAAGATGATCGGCAAGGATGGCGCAAAGATGGTGCTTATCCCCGCAGGTGAATTCCTTATGGGAACAGATCCAGCGGAGATACCCGCACTCGTCCAATTAGCAAAAAATCAAGGTTTTTCTAACGCAGCAAGCTTGTTTGAGGACGAAACACCCCGCCATATAGTATCTGTGGATGCCTTCTACATGGATGCTTATGAAGTTACCAATGCGCAGTATAAAAAGTTCGTGCAGGCAACAGGACATAGAGAACCAGAGGGATTCGGTATTGATAGGATAGAAGGGAATACAGTATATTTTAAATTTGAATTCAAACCATGGAATGATAAGAATCATAATGGGGATAACCAACCTGTTGTATGTGTAAGTTGGGATGATGCGAAGGCTTACGCAGAATGGGCAGGGAAGCGATTGCCGACTGAGGCTGAGTGGGAGTATTCTGCTCGTGGCGGGTTAGCAGAAAAAAGATACGCCCGGGGTGATGATTGGCCTCCGCCGAAGAATTCGGGCAATTTCGCTGATGAGATTACTAAGAAAACATTTCCGAGTTGGGCAATCATCAATGGATATGATGATGGTTACGTCTATACTGCCCCTGTTGGAAGTTACAAGCCGAATGGATGCGGATTGTATGATATGGCAGGGAATGTTTGGGAATGGTGTGCTGATTGGTATGACAATAAATATTATGCCAATTCACCAAAACAGAACCCAAAGGGATCGGATTCTAGTTCTTTTCACGTCTTGCGTGGCGGTTCGTGGTTCAACTATGGCGGCCTGCGTGTTGCCTGCCGCTTCGACAACGTTCCTACGTCGACAACTATGGTGGATTTCGTTGCGTTGAGTAGGTTCCCTTCGGGGTTTTATGGATGTATTCGCCATAAGTAGAACATGCTTTAGCTTGTTCAAAAACAATCTGTCAGAATGTTCTACAATCAAAAAGCTAACTTGACAAGCATTACATATAAAATTCGATGTAAGAATATATCTAGACAAATGATAACTGATACTGAAATTAGAATTAAAGGACTTAAAGCCCCTATCAACGCTCTTGGTGAGGTTGATGCCAAAAGATTTATTTCCTTAATTATACGGGAGCCATTTGATTATACGAAATGGCATAGAAGTCTCTGGGTTGATAAGTCGGTTACGGAAATTAGTAATCATGCTATGCAGTTTAGAAAAAATGAAGAAGAAAACCACTAGTGTCGTAGCCCAAGCTTCCAGCTTGGTGTTTTGATAAAGATGTGATTATTTTGAAAATTCTGGATTCTAATTTATTAAATGAAATCGTCCAAAAGCTTGTCAATGCCTTGCATCCAGAGAAGATATATCTCTTTGGCTCTCATGCTTATGGACAGCCGAATGATGACAGTGATGTTGATTTACTTATTGTCGTCAATGATTCTGATCTGCCTCCTCGAAAGAAGGCGGTTGAAGGCTATCGTGCTTTGCGAGGTATGCTTATCCCGAAGGATATTAAAGTAGTAACTCAATCTACATTTGAAAAGCGTTCCCATTGGATCAGTACAATTGAAAGAGTTGTTGCAGAAAAAGGAAAGTTACTTTATGAATCCAAAGCTGGATGAAGTAAAAGAATGGCTTTTGATAGCGGAAGATGATTTGACTTCAGCTCAAATATTGTTGAACCATGAACCACCCGGTTTAAGAGCGACCTGTTTCCTCTGCCAACAAGCCGTTGAGAAAATGCTAAAGGCTTTTTTAGTATGGAAAAGCGAGTCATTTGAGAAAACACATGATATAAGTCATCTTCTTGATCTTTGTGAAATTCATGGACTTGAGATTGCTTTTCTTCGAGATAAAGCTGAAACTTTAACCTCTTATGCTGTTGAAATTCGATATCCGGGCGATGATATAAAAGTTACACGAGAGGAAACAGAAGACGCTTTATCCATATCAAAAGATGTATGGAGATTGATAAATAATCTAATCTGTATATAAGTTTTGTAGCTTGGTGTTTTGATAAAGATGTGATTATTTTGAAAATTCTGGATTCTAATTTATTAAATGAAATCGTCCAAAAGCTTGTCAATGCCTTGCATCCAGAGAAGATATATCTCTTTGGCTCTCATGCCTACGGACAGCCGAATGATGACAGCGACGTTGATTTACTTATTGTCGTCAATGACTCTGATCTGCCTCCTCGAATGAAGACAATTGAAAGTTATCGTGCTTTGCGAGGAATGCTTGTTCCGACAGAAATTGTGGTAGTAACTCAATCTACTTTTGAAAAGCGTTCTCATTGGATCAGTACAATAGAAAGAGTTGTTGCAGAAAAAGGAAAGTTACTTTATGAATCCAGACTCTGAAGAAGCGCAGGAGGCTTTTGATATAGCAGATATTATTTATAAATTTGTGATTAATCTTATCAAGTTGTGATTTAGTGTTTAATTGATGGCGTGTAGATAAACAAAACGGAGGTTGCTATGGCCAGAAAAAGAGTGTCCATGGCTGAAGAATGGCAGACATGGGCGAAAAGGTATGATATAGAGGGAGGTGTCCGTAAGTTTGAATCCGGCTTGAGCCTCAAAGTCGTTCTTGGGGCTTTGTTCGTCGGTCTTTTGATGATGCCGGGTTCTATTTACCTGACCCTTGTTGCCGGTCAAAGTGGCTCCGGTGCGGCACCCTGGGTCACTGTCATTTTATTTACAGAGCTTGCCCGTAGATCGTTTACGACTGTCAAACGGCAAGAACTCTACATTCTTCTTGGTTTAGCAGGGGCGGCTGTTGGTGCTGGCGGTTCTTTTTGGGGAATGATAAGTGACCAATACTTCATTCAGTCACCACAGGCTATGCAGTTTGAGATTGCTGACAAGATACCTGCATGGGTTGTTCCTCCCCTTGGTTCGGAAGCTCTAGCCACTAGAAGCCTTATACACAAGGACTGGATGTGGCCATTATTGCTCATGCTTACGAATACAATACTTGGTGCGATGCGAAGTATTGGTGGAACGTATTTCTTCTTCAGATTGACTGCTGACCTTGAACGTCTGCCTTTCCCACTTGCACCAGTTGCGGCACAAGGGGCAACTGCACTTGCTGAGACTACTGGTAAGCGTGAGACTTGGCGCTGGAGGGTCTTTAGCCTTGCGTCAATGATCGGTTTGATATGGGGGGCGATATACATCGGAGTGCCTGCGCTGACCGGTGTTATGATGTCTAAGCCTATCCAGATTCTGAAAATCCCATGGATTGATTTCACGACTAATATAGAGGGGATAGCTCCATCTGGAACGTTTGCACTTACTACGAGCCTTGATTCACTGCTTGTTGGATTTATTATGCCTTTCCCGATGGTTATGGCGCAATTCGTTGCAAATGTGCTTACGCAGTTTTTAATAAACCCGCATATACTACATCGAATGGAAATACTCCATACATGGCATCCGGGTGATGACGTCAGAGCGACAGGATTTGGGAACTGGATTGACTTCTGGATGAGTTTCGGTATAGGAAAAGCCTTCAGTATAGCGATCATAGGATTTTCTATTACTGTTCCAATGCTTCTTAAATTCAGGAGCGCAAAAAACAAAAGAGTTGGTGAAAGAGGTTCGTGGGCAACTCCTCCGGGAAGAGGCGATTTCCCAATATGGCTTGCAATTGGCCTCTGGGTAGTTGGTATGTCGTTGCACGTCTTTATACTGCATCGTTTTCTGGTGCCATTGTTCCCGTTGGGGTTCCTGTTATTTTTTGCTTTCCTTTGGACTCCTTTGAACTCGTATATTAATGCTAGGACTTTCGGTATTCTTAATCAGGCTTTGTTCCAGGTACCATATCTTACTCAGGCGACTTATATATTAAGCAGGTACGAAGAAATTGACATCTGGTTTGCGCCAATACCACAGGAGGATTACGGTAGTGGAACAATTGGCTGGCGAGTACTTGAGCTTACTGGAACGACGTTCACTAGCTCGATAGCTGCCAATCTTATAACGTTGCCTATAATCATGATCTCCGGACTTCTGGTATGGCATTTTATATGGAAATTGGCGCCGATACCTTCGGCAGTCTATCCTAATGCACAGGTGACGTGGCCTATGGATGTTACTAGCAGGGCGATGTGGGTAACTTCTCTGAGGGATGGTAATAGCCTTATGTTGCAAGCTATACGAGGGAAATACATCCTTCTAGGATTGCTATCATGTCTTGGTTTGTACATAGCCATGTGGATTGGCAACCCGTTGTTCCCCGGTGGACATAGCATGTATTTTTATGGCTTCATCGGTGGTATAGGCGGAGACCCGGGTGGTTATATATGGGTGGTACTTGGCGCATTACTCGGTAAGTACTATATGATTAGAAAGTTCGGACTCAAGAAATGGTATAGATACACGCCAGTCTTGATGGCTGGTTTTGGATGCGGTGTTGGACTTATCGGTATGGCGACTGTCGCTATTGCACTGGTATCAAGAGCGGTTATTACTAAACCGTTCTAATAAGCAGATATATTAGGTTCTCTGTGAATTTACGGGGAAACTTATGGTTATGGTTAAATATTTTGCTTTTATTACTGCTCTGGTTTTCTTGCTTTGTTTGTCCGTTTCTGAAGTGCAAGCAAATCTTTTAACCATTGAATCTGATAGTCACCATCTTGGAGATAATAATAACGTAGGGTGGGTACCGGAAGCACCTGAGGGAGCGAGTTTTTCAACTACGTTTAACCTCGGTAATCTCAACTTTAAAAACTCTTACATCTCAATAGATGTCTATGGTTTTGACAAAGCGTCGCATTATATCATCATCAATTCATCAGGGCAACTTGAAATCCCAGGTGATACTGGTGATTATTGGCATATAGAGACAATTAATATTAGCAAAAGCATGTTGAACATAGGTTCAAATTCTATCTCGGTCTACACAACTGGAAGCTTGGACGACATTATGTTTCGCAATCTCGCTCTGGGAAAAACAGATTTGCCAAATTCTGTTCCTAAACTTGGCGATCTGCTTCTGCTTAGTATAGGGCTAGCAGGTTTTGTCTTGCTGGTGATGTTAAGGTGAAAACCGCTAAATTGACTATTTGTTAGGTTGTATCAAGGAACGAGACCCAACTACTTACTTAGAAGTTTTGTTGCTTCTCGTGCTGAAAATATATGTGAGTGGGGAGATACCCACCTACCTGTTTGGTTGTCTGATTTATGGATTTTGTAAAATTCGGCTGGCAGGGCATTTCGATGGAGATTCCATATACGTGGGAACTAAGCGCCTTGTCCGGCGATTATGATAATGGCTACATACGCATGGATGATGAAAACTCCCCTCGTATGGAGCTTAAATGGTCGAAATCAAAGGAGAAGAAACCCGATCTCCAAAAAATCCTTGACGAATATTTCAAAGGAATGAGAAAACGTCTGGGTCAGAGCGCTGACGGTCTCAAGATAAAGCGCAATATCGAACTGGTCAAAAACGATGAGTTCTTTAAGGACAGGGACGTTGTTTTTTATAACTGGAAGACGGAAGTGCGTGCCAATGGGGCAATATGGTATTGCAAAGAATGTAAACGCATAGTTGTCATCCAGATAATGGGCTACCTTAAAGAGACTATGCTGACGGATACGATACGAATACTTGAGTCCGTGCATGATCATCCCGAAGGGCAGGTCAATCTTTGGAGCGCCTATCAGCTTTTGGTTGAAGTTCCACGCAGGTATCAGCTTGATAAGCGTAAACTTATGTCTGGCTACATTATGTTCTCTTTTATTGATGGCAGCCGAACATTAAGCGTTGAGCGATTCGGATTGGCAGATGTGATATTAAGGGATGCAGACATTCAATCGTGGTTCCGCTCGTATTATGCCAAACAGATTCGGGGATATGGATTCTCTTTTGAAGAAGATGAACAATCATTAATTGGTGATTACGATAATAAACAGAAGCTTTTGGGTCAGGAAAAAAGATTTATTGACGGAATACCATTTTCTCCTTTGTTTGTAATTGATAAAATATTGAGACGGAAGCAGATCGCCGCTTGTTTCTGGCACTGTAAAGAATCCAATAAAATATTCGTTGTAATGACTATATCAAAAAAAGGGGCGGATGAATTGGTGTCTCAAGTTGCATCAAGTATAAAATGCCACGAAGCTGTTGAAGCTCAAGAAATCACATAAATACAATGAACTTAATACGTCGTTTTTTATTAGATAGAAAAAGAAAAAAAAGCGGTCTGAAATTCAATAAAGATGACGTATTTAAATCCAGACCGGTCAAGAATAATCTCATTAAGTGGGAAGAACAACCCGAAACCAAGCTGATCTCGCTTACAGTGCCGCAGAAGGAAATTCTATGGGTTAAGCTTATATCAAAAGCCTTTATGCTTCCAAGATCAAGGGTTATTGTGCTTGACGAGGTTGGGTCATTTGTATGGAATCTTTGTGATGGTTATAATAACATAGATACAATAGTAAAGGCATTGAGTAATAGGTATAAACTAACACGCAAGGAAGCAGAAACTTCTTTGCTAGAGTATTTTCGGAAACTCGGTAAAAGAGGGATCATTGGTTTTGCGATAGAGAAAAAAGCGCAATCATAATTGCTTAGATTTTTTGGTAAGAACCAAATAAAGAAGTCAGTGACAAGTATTTATATTAATGGCTGTTTCTGATTACTGATCACTTAAAAAGTGGGTTTGCACAATGAGATTTGCTATTATTGTTATTATTACAGTTTCTATTTTCCTGATAGTCGGAATATATTCTTGTTCAAAAAATAAGGATTCAAAGCAACCCTCTGACAAAGCGAAAAATGTGCAAGACGAACCTAAAGAGATAATCGGCAAGGACGGCGCAAAGATGGTGCTTATCCCCGCAGGTGAATTCCTTATGGGAACTGACCCGGCAGAGATACCTGAACTCGTCAAGTGGGCAAAACAATGGTTTCCTAAAGCAGAAGCAAGCTTGTTTGAGGACGAAACGCCTCGCCATACAGTATCTGTGGACGCCTTCTACATGGATGCTTACGAGGTTACCAATGCACAGTATAAGAAATTCGTGCAGGCGACAGGACACAAAGAACCAGAAGGCCTTAAAATTACACCCACATCTAATAACATGCTAGAATCGACATTTAGATTTAAACCGTGGACTGACTCGGATTACAACAAGGATAACCAGCCTGTTATATGTGTCCGATGGGAAGATGCGAAGGCTTACGCTGAATGGTCCGGTAAACGATTGCCGACTGAGGTTGAGTGGGAATACGCCGCTCGTGGCGGGCTAGCAGGCAAAAGATACGTTTGGGGGGATAAATGGCCTCCGCCGAAGAATTCCGGCAACTTCGTTGATGAGACATTTAAAAAGGCGTTTCCGGATTGGAAAATCATTAATGGTTACGATGATGGTTATGTATATACCGCACCTGTTGGGAGTTATAAGCCGAATGGGTATGGATTACATGATATGGCGGGTAATGTATGGGAATTGTGTGCAGATTGGTATGACAATGAATATTATGCCAATTCGCCAAAGTCAAATCCAAAGGGACCTGATTTGGGAGAATACCGTGTATACCGTGTCATGCGCGGCGGGTCTTGGGGTGGCCGCGATGCTGGCTATGGTCGCGTAGCGGTCCGCTACCCTATCGCTCCTACTGGCGTGGGCACCGATGTTGGGTTTCGTTGCGCAGGGCTTAAAGTTACCCCTTGATCCCTTTACCCCTTTTACCTTATTGAAAACTATTTATGAAGACTATACAGATTTCTTTACCAGACGAAATATTTATCTCAATGAAAGAAACTCCTGATGAACTATCAAGAGAAATTAGGATGGCTGCTGCTGTCAAACTCTATGAATTGGGTAAACTTTCTTCGGGACGCGCAGCAGAACTTGCTGGTATTTCAAGAGTTAGCTTTCTTCAATCACTTGCATGTTATAATGTCCCAATCTTTGACATATCTGCGGAAGAATTGAAACAGGACCTAAGTAATGCCTAATCCAATGGTAATTAGCAATACCTCGCCTATATTCTATTTGCATAGATTGGGTCAATTAGAGCTTCTTCGCAAACTTTATCAAAGTATAGTTATTCCTGAGGGTGTTATTGAAGAGCTAAAAGTTGGAAAAATGCAAGGCGAGGATGTTCCCGACATTTCAAAATATAAATGGATAGAAATACAAGCAGTTCAAGTTCCAGAAGTCGTTAGCCTTATAATGGATTTAGATATGGGAGAAGCTCAAGTTTTGGCGCTTGCTATTGAAAATCCGGGCAGTCTGGTAATTCTTGATGATCGTTTGGCAAGAGAAATAGCCAATTCAAAAAATATGAGGGTAACAGGAACTGCGGGGGTAATACTCAAAGCAAAGCAAGAAGGATATATCAAGTCAGTTAGACCTATTCTTGAATCATTGAAACAATTGGATTTTTGGATCAGTGATGTTTTAATGGATAATATAATCAGAATGGCTGGAGAATAATTTTACTAAAAATAGATACAATATGGTAAGGAGTTTTAAACATGCCAGCGGAAAATACAGTCAGGGTAAGGAACGTTATTAAAAGATACACAATGGGAACTATTATTGTGGAAGCCCTCAGAGGGATCAATCTGGAAATTCAACGGGGCGAGTATATCTCTATCATGGGTCCGTCAGGTTCGGGCAAAAGCACCCTGTTTAACATGATCGGAGGACTGGATAAGCCAACAGATGGTCGTGTTTACATTGACGAAGTTGATATTGCCCAGTTAGATGCCTATGAGCTTGCGTGGCTCAGATGCCGAAAGATCGGATACATATTCCAGTCGTTTAACCTTATCCCTGTCATGACTGCGCTTGAAAACGTCACCTTGCCCATGATATTCGCTGGGGTTCCGACTGACGAAGGTATAGAGAAGGCTATTGAGTTACTCACGATGGTTGGTCTTGGAGACAGAATCCAGCATAAACCCCTTGAGCTTTCGGGTGGTCAACAGCAGCGTGTTGCCATCGCTAGAGCGTTAGCTAACGATCCCGCTATTGTCCTTGCAGACGAGCCTACTGGAAACCTTGACCTGAATACCGGTCGAGAGATTATCTCTTTGCTCAAGCGCCTTAATCAAGAAAACGGCGTTACTATCATTTCCGCAACCCACGACTTGAAGATGCTTGACGTTTCAGACCGCATATTCTGGATCAGAGACGGTAGAGTTGATAAAGTCGGGTCACGAGACGAGATTAATCTGGAAGTTGGCACCCTCGAAGGCGAAAAGGCATAGTTCAATTTTAATGATGTTGCCTATAATCAGCTTGTGATTTCTGGAGCATTCGCAAAGATTTGGGGGATTTTTCTTCCTTGAATTACAAGGTTTGATAGCTTTTGCTTTTGATATTCCTTCCATGAATATAACTGCCATTGCTCGTAGTTTCGCAATTTAGCCATTTCCTTCATGTATTGGGTTTGTGCTTTTGTATGCGTATAGCGCGCACAATATGTCAGGTACTCTGAAATGATGTACCAATAGCCTTTTGTATTGAAATGGAATCGATCTTTTGCAATCTTATGTGCGTCTTTAAGATACTTCCAGTAGGTAGATGCGTTGCTCTTTGTAAGAATACGGAATATTAATTGTATTTTCTCAGAGAGCGTCCTTCCGCTATCCTTTATTTCGGGATTAATTAAACGGAGTGCCTTTCTTACTCTCGAAAAAAATGCCTTTTCGTTATAAATTCCCTCTAGTATCTTTATATAGTTCTGCTCTGCCTCTTTTTCTGACATATTATTAGGGATGAAGTTCATGGTTCCATCAGAATTATTCCCTGTTGATTGTTCTGCAAGGCGTCCTTCTTCCTTCATGCGATTCCAGAGTTCAGTATTCGGTAATGCTTGCAAAAGTCCAGTCATTACCATTGGAACATTAGTATCATTGATGAAATTAATCAGTGTATCAACCGAATCTAGCGTATCAGAATCGAAGCCATAGATGATTCCCATCATCATGTTTGAGCCAGTCTCTTTTGATATTAGCTTGATCTTTTCCTGAATGTCTTTTTCACCATGCAAATTCTGTTTTTTGCCAGTTTCAGCTAATGCTTCGATATTATTAGTCTCAACGCCAAAAAAGTTATCAATAAAATACGCTTTACGAAACCACTTCCGAAGCTCACCCATTAAAGACGTATCATCGGAAAGATTCATAGAAACCTCGCTGTATTTTGGAAAGCGAAAACCTATTTTTGTTTCGATTCTATGAAGGTTTTTTAACAAGTTTAATGTTTCTTTTGGATTTCCAATGAGGTTATCATCAACTATGAAAACGCTCCCATTCCAGCCCAGTTCGTGCATCTGTACGAATGCGTTTTCCGTATGCTCATAAGGAGCAATTCGCTGTTTTCTACCAAAACGGGCAGTAATATCACAAAATTCGCAGCTAAAAGGGCATCCTCTAGTGATCTGCACAGCCATGCTATGATAGTTTTTCATGTTAATTGACGAATAATCTGGTTGAAAAAATTTTTCAGGTGGGGTATGAATTCCACGATAGAATTTCTCAGCATTTCCATTTTTGATGCCTTCAAGTAGGTCATCAATGACCATCTCGGATTCATTTTCCACGAGATGATCTGCAAGGCTCATTAAAGGCGAACTTTCACTGACGATTGTTCCGCCAGCAATAAGAAGTTTTCCTGCATCCTTTACTGTCTTTGCATCTTCAAGGAACCCTTTTTCTTGGACAATCATTCCGCCTATATAGACATGATCGGCTCCCTTAATCAGTTTCTCAAGAGGAAGCGGATTAACGTTTCTATCTATAAGCTCAATTATGTCATAGTAAGGTTTAAGATGATTGAATAGTCCCATTAGTCCCAAGGGCGGTAGAGAACGTATCGGAAGACCAAATTCATTTTTGGGAAAGTATTTTTCTAAGGTATGCTGGAAACTCCAAAAGGTGTAAGAATAAAATTTAGGATATACAAGAAGCGCTTTGCGTGCAATTTTCTTTGTCGTTATGCTCACCTCGATGCGGGGATGTTCTCAGTTTATCAGTTTGACCCGATAAACTGAGAACTAGAAAAGTGATATTAGAATCGTGATCTGCTGCGGTTGAAACCGTAGCCACCGGATCTTTCATTTCTTTGTCCGCGCTCTCTAGGTTCCTTAGCATCGTCAACTCTTAGTGAACGTCCGTCGAACTCTTTACCGTCCAATTCAGCTTTTGCTTTTTGCGCATCAGCATCTTGAGCAAACTCAACAAATCCAAATCCCTTTGATCGATTAGTATCTCGGTCTGTAACGACTGAAGCAGAAGTAACTTCTCCATAAGCAGCGAAGATTTCCTGCAATTTTTCATCGGTCGTATTGAAACTTAGATTACCAACATAAAGTCTTCTTCCCATTATTATAACCCTCTCGTTAGAACAGGTAAAGTCTGCTCAATCTCATGCGCAGAACATACCGTATTAGTACAGAAAAATAGAAATACCCTCTGGTATTTCACGTCGAATCAGTTTTCAGCAATTTAGCTGAAAATCAAGCAAATATGAAGTTACGCTCAGTATCTGTTATAGAAAATAGGTGGTGCAAAAAGGAAGAATTTCGTTGACACACTCCCACGAGTGAACTTATGGGATTCTGCTATCAATGATAATTGCCAATAAATTGGTCTTACATTATCTACTGCATGAGTTGGTGCCCCAACTCAGATCGCCTTCCGTCTACGCAAACATAGAGGAATCTTGGCTATCTGCATTGATAAACAATGCAGGTATCATTCATCCAACGACTAAAACTCGTTGGCTTCCTGATTCAGAGGATCGTAAGACAGAAATTCGAACAACGATTTCGCAACAAGCTTCCTGTAACACGAACCTAGCAGGCTTCATAATATGATTATACCCCAAAAAAATCATGTTGTCAATTAATTTTTTAAGCTTTTAAGAAAACTCTTATATTGATTGACGATCTTCACTGATGTATAATAATCTTAATTAAAAGTGTTACCCTAATTGTGAACCATGCCAATAAGGAGAGTATAATGCAAAAGCATCTAACTGGTCTTATATCCGCTACATTTACTCCCATGTACGAAGATGGAAGTATTAACATAAATGTGATTGATAAGCAAGCCGAGTCACTGATAGCCAATGGCGTAAGCGGGGCGTTTATCTGCGGAACCAACGGTGAAAGTATGTCATTAACAATCGAAGAAAGGATGGCGATTGCAGAACGATGGGTTGATGTTGCAGGAAAGAACCTTAACATCATTGTTCACGTGGGGCATAACTGTTTATCTGACTGCAAAGAAATGGCGTTACATGCCCAAAAGATCGGCGCCAAAGCAGTAGCGGCTGTCGCTCCGTCATTCTTTAAGCCTGCCAGTATTAATGATCTCGTTGATTTTTGTGCTGAGATAGCCGTATCTGCACCTGCTTTGCCCTTCTATTACTACCACATTCCTTCTGTATCTGGTGTAAACTTGCCCATGATAGAATTTCTTGAAAAGGCGAAGGAGCGCATACCAAATCTAGCAGGCATAAAATTCTCCTACGAGAATCTTATGGACTTTAGTCAATGTCTGAATCTGGATAATGGAAGATTTGACATGCTCTTCGGTAAGGATGAGATACTTCTTTCTGCAATGGTACTTGGCGCAAAAGGTGCTGTGGGAAGTACTTATAACTTTGCAGCTCCGCTTTATCACCTTGTCATGACAGCATATCAGGCTGGAGATATAGAGACAGCAAAGGCAGAGCAATGGAATGCGGTAGAAATGGTCGCTGTTTTGATTAAATACGGCGGTATCTCTACAGGAAAAGCCATCATGAAGATGATTGGAATTGACTGCGGTCCTGTTCGTCTACCACTACGCAATCTTTCCAGAGAGCAGTATGATAAAGCTTATGCAGAATTATCCAGTATTGGATTTTTTAGCTATTGCTCTGTGCAGGCAAAGGGTGATCTTTTGCTTTAATTGATACCGAATGATTAGAAGATTAAAAATTGAAGATTCAAGATTAAATACATCAACTGCATACAGATTTCCTAATCTTCAATCTTTAATTTTCAATATTTAATCCATATCTATCCGTGGCTAATTGATATTTGTAAGCTTTTAACCCCGACGGAGAGAGGAGCATATTATGAAAATGATTCTTTTCATCACGCTATGTACGATTCTAACAATTACAGACTTGTCTTTTGGTCAGCAGACTCAGAAACAGATCGGTATTGTTGAAGTCGAAGATGGCACTACTCTCCGCATGAGGGAATACTCATCACTCGATGCCGAAGTAGTGACTAACCTTAAAAATGGCACAGAAGTTATCGTAAAATGGGGACCTTTTAAGGAATCCAATAATGATTTGTATAACGTAATAGCACCCAATGGACAGGAAGGATGGGTTTCTGGAAAATACCTGAATATTACGAAATTGCCATTTTCTTTTGGTTTCACGGAACAACAGCTTTTTGTTATCCCGAAACAAAAAAATGAGATTCCCGTAACGTCAGAAGGTATTGATAAGGTAAAAATTGAGATTTTTTCAGCGGATATATCATACTTATCTGACCGTAACCCATCAAAGCGAAAAGCCATGCAGGATATACCGCTTAAAAGCTTTGTCTTACCCATCGTGAATAAACAGATCACCTTGCCCGTTGGGGCGATCACTATACCGGGATTATACATTATTCGAGCTTCTTCAGATGGACACCCTCTTGATTTTATAGTTCTAAACTCCGCAAAAATTGGGTTTGTCTATAAGATTTCACACATGAACGTGCTTGTCTATACTGTTGATTTGGTAACTGGTGAACCTAAATCCTGTAATATCGAGATTTATCAGGGTGAAGATAAAAAGAAGCTGTTGTTTTCCGGTAGTAGCGATAAAAATGGTCTTTACATAGTTGATACGTCATCAATATCACTGAATGACGAAAGTATATTTATTGTGGCAAAATCAGGAGATGACTATGCTCAGAATCCTTGGGCTTATTATTATTGGCAAAAAGAAGATTATACTGTCTACGTCTATACAGACCGTCCCATCTACCGTCCCGGGAACACTGTCTACTTTAAAGGTATTGTTCGTAAGAATGGTGATGGAGTTTATTTGCCCTACTTAAACAAACCTGTCTCTGTAAAAATACAGACGGGACAGACACTTGTTTCAACTCATAATCTCATTACCAATGAATTTGGCACTTTTAGCGGTGAATTTCTTCTCGATACAGAGCCAAAACTTGGTGATTATCAGATTATTACAACCATTGATAATGAATCTACCGATTATTCAACGAGTTGCTACTTCAAGGTGCGAGAATATCGCAAGCCTGAATATCTGGTCACAGTCACTATCGCCAAAGACACTTTCATCAGCAATGAAGATATTACAGCAGACGTGAAAGCGGTGTATTTTTTCGGGGGACCTGTACCAAATGCACAGGTTAAGTATTCCCTTTACGAAAATAGCTCTTGGGATTATATTGCCAAAGAAAATGAATTAGAGAGCAAGTATGAATATCAAGACTATTTCAAAATGATTCAAATGTACGGCTATCCAGAAGGCGATAGAGAAAATAACTCAGAAGAAAACCCAAGAACCAATGTCGCAGAAGGTACAACGACTACTGACGCCAATGGATTAGCAAAAATCAAAATTTCAGCGCTGGGGCAATTAGAAAAGAATAAGCATTATACACTGCTTGTAAGTGTCAGTGACGAAAGCAACAGAGAAGCACTTGGTTCTTGTAAGATTAACGTTAATCAGGGTACTTTTAGTCTCGATGCTTCCACATCAAAGTTTGTTTATTCGCTTGGCGATACGATTGACTTAGCAGTGAACGCAAGCGAACCTGTCAAAGGTGTCGCTATTAATGCGATAGCTTATACTACTTACTGGGTACAAAAAGATTCTGATTGGGAGGAGAAAAAAGAACCCATCTGGCAAGGAACTGTAAAAACCGACAGTCAGGGAAAAGCTAATTTTAAGCTAAGTGCTTCAAAATCTGGTAATATACAAGTCAGGCTTACAAGCACTGATACATACAGGAATGAGGTAAATTCATATATATATATGTGCCGTGTTATGTCATCAGATGAGCAAGTGCAATATAATCAATACAATTCATCCGATAGGTTTTACTTATACGCCGAAAAGAAAGTTTATTCTCCGGGAGAGAAAGCTAGAATATTTATACAATCACCTATAAAATTGGATAATCATCCTGTGCTGGTAACTGTCGAGGGAAGAAAAATACATGCTTCACATATACTGAGAGTTACAGGAATGTCTGCAACTATGGAAATACCTATCACGCAAGACTATGAACCCAACGTATTTATCTCTGCCTGCATGGTTAAGGACGTAAAGTTTTATACGTCTATAGAATCGCAATATATAGAAGATAGTTATTCAGAAGAATTGCTGGAAGTTTACGTCCCACCGATGGAGAAATTCCTTAGTATTGCCATCAATACAGACAAACCTGAATATCGCCCCGGTGATAATGCCACGTATACAGTCAAAACGACTGATATGCAGGGAAAACCAATATCTTCTGAAGTTTCACTTGGGGTCGTTGATTCTTCAATCTATGCACTGCAACATGAGCTTGTGCCAGATATTAAGAGATATTTCTATGGGTCGTGTGACAATGCTGTTTACACCGATTATTCATTTAATATTACAGGTGGAGCAGAGGGCGGGGAAGGCGCAGATGACACACAGATGACTTTACGAAACAATTTCCCTGATACTGCCTTCTGGCAGGCTAACCTCGTGACAGATGAAAACGGTGTTGGTACGGTTTTCATTCAAGCTACCAGATAGCATTACTTCGTGGCGGGCAACGACAAGGGGAATAACTGCTGATAGTATGCTTGGAAGCGAAACGTCAGAAGTCATCAGCACAAAACCCATGTTTATTAGGCTTTTACCGCCTCGATTCTTGACACAGGGAGATATTATTTCTATTCCTACTATTATTCACAACTATTCATCAACAGAACAGACCGTGGTTATAAAATTTCAGGCTCAGGGTGTAAAACTGGCTGGCAATGCGCAAAAAAATGTTATCATCTCTCCCAATGGCTCAGTCAGCTTACTCTGGAAAGTTGAGGTAGACGACATTGGAACGGCAAAATTCACCGCTACTGCCCAATCCGAAACTTTCTCAGATGGGATCGAAATGTCTATACCCATATTACCGCATGGCATAGAACAGGCGGTATCCATCTCAGGATCGCTGGATGGATCATTAAATCCCGATGAAGAGAGTACGTTAGTTTTGCCAAAAAATCGCTTGAAAGGTGCAAGTAGCCTGAAACTGGTTTTATCACCGTCTTTAGCATCTACGATGTTCATTGCTCTGGATTACCTTGTGAGTTATCCTTATGGCTGAGTGGAGCAGACAATGGCAGGGTTCCTGCCTAATATATTCGTAGCTCAAACTCTCAAAAAGCTTGGAACTCAGAATCAAGTCTTCCGTTACACGGCGGAACGTGAAATTGAAAAAGAGTTGCCAAAAATGGTCGAGAAAGGGCTTCAACGCCTTTACAACTTCCAGCACAGCGATGGCGGTTGGGGATGGTGGGAGGGCGATGAAACGCACCCATTCATGACTGCTTACGTCATCTTTGGGTTTAGTCAGGCAATATCTGCGGGATTCAAGGTTGACGATAACGTATATAAAAAAGGAATTGAGTCTTTAAAAAAGCAACTGAGCGAACTATCCTCAGTCAAGGCATTTGGAGGACATCCACTTACAATTGTAGACATCATTGACACCCAAATCTACATGCTCTTTGCGCTGGCAATGGCAGATTCACCACTGGAAGATAATACTCTCAGAATGTATGAGCAAGCTGATATAATAAAGAATAACTACTCGCTTTCTTTATTAGCACTCGCCCTTAATAAGCTAGGGGAAGCGGATTTAGCTAAGAATGTTTTAGACCATATAGCCAAAAATGCGGTCAAAAGTGCTGATGGAACGTATTGGAAAGGCTCATCATGGCATTACTCGTGGACTTCTAACCAAAACGAAACGACTGCCTTTGCCATTCTAGCCTTGAGTCAGATTGATCAAGTAAATAACGATGCGCTCATCTCTGATGCCATACGTTATCTGATCTCCAACCGTCAGGGTGAAAACTGGTCATCTACAAAAGATACTGCGGCGATTGTCTTTGCCTTTTCTGAATACGTCTCTCGCTCAAGCGAACTAAAACCAGATTATACTGTGGAAGTGAATTTAAATGAAAAATTAGTAAAAAAGATTCAGATAAGCCAGAAAGACGTTTTTTCGGAAGGGATAATCTTGAATATACCAGAAAATGAGCTTATTTCGGGTGATAACAACCTTCAGATTACCATAAAAGGCTTTGGCAAACTCTACTATACCGCCAGCTTAAAATATTTCGATACCCAACCGACTTTACCAGCAATGAGTCAAGGTATATCCATTGAGCGATCTTACTCAGCCAATGAAGCCGAAACTGGTGAGGATATCGAAGTGACATTGACGATAACATCCGATGCAGATTACCAATATGCGATTATTGAGGACTATCTCCCAAGCGGATGTAGCGTTGCTGATGGGGTAGCTTTCACAGGCGGGTCTGCAAGAAGAGAGATACATGATGAAAAGGTGGCTTTCTTGATGACTAATATTTCTTTAGGGAAGCACGAATTAAGCTATACACTGCGTCCTGAGACTTCTGGAGATTTCGTTATTTTACCAGCTAAAGTTTACTTAATGTATGAACCAGATGTGCGAGGGAACTCAGAAGAATCAGGACTAATTGTGAGATGAAATGTTTAATTATAATTGTTTGTGGATTTTTTTTAAGCTTGGGCATCACAAGCAGAGCGGATGTTTTATCTGGTGAAAATTTTGATGTTTATTACAAGGCTTCTGGTAAACGATTAGCACAGGACGTTCTCAACTATGCCAATTCTGCGAAAGTGATGATTGAGGATAGTCTTGGCTATTCGCTTCAAAAAATATCCATAAACTTAGAGCGTCCACCAGTAGACAGGTATAGTCGTGATTACAAGGCTTACATAAATAAAGCTTATTATGACCCGATACCTTTACGGCGTCAGGCTTTCCCAAATAAAGTTATCGCTCACGAACTGATACACGTAGCAATGTATCAGATGCTCGGTGATAAGAAAACTCACGAGATGCCGAGATGGTTTTTTGAGGGTCTGTCAGCATACCTATCCGGTTATCCTCGTGGCATACCAATCCACAAACTGGTTAGTAATGGAGAGTTACTGCCATTAAATAAACTTCGTGGTGATTGGGGAAATCCGATAGGAAAATTAGCGCAGACAGGATATTCAGAAGGGAGATTAACGGTAGAATATCTGGTATCGAAGAAAGAGGGAATTCTACCAAAAATCTTGCAGATGATGAAGAACCAGAAAAACTTTTCAGATGCGATTTCAACTTACTACGAGATTAGTTTACAGGATTTTGAAAAACAGGCTTTTGACTATTTATACCATATTGGAGAAAATAATATAGGAAAAAACTGATGGTGAATCAGGATTCAGTTATCTCTTGACAGTTGAAAGTCATAGTGCTAAGATTTTATTAAATTAAAGTCTCACTATCATACGTTTATAACCTATCGTTCTAGTCTACAAGGAGGGACACCATGAAATTTACAATATCAGTGTTGCTTGCTACTTTTTTGTTAATGCTACCTTTTACAGTCAAAGCAATGGAAAAGCCGATGTAGGCTGGAATCCAGAAGAAAGTCTAAAAAATTTATTCATACTCACTTACCATAAGGAATGTATTAGAATGACAAAAAAACTGGTTCTGATTTATGGTATATTATTTTGTATTACCTTTAGTATACTTACAATAGGTTATTGCAGTGCATTTGATCCCGAATCGGTTCAGGGTGCATGGATATTTGATGAAGGCAAAGGTGATCAGGTACTGGATTCATCAGGCAAAGAACATCATGGAACAATCACAGCTAACGATGCCAAATTTGTGAAAGGTCAGTTTGGAAATGCCATAGAATTCTTAGGTGGTGGCAAGGTTTTAGTACCTCATGCAGATGGTTTTACTACACCAATCTTTACACTTATGGCATGGGTTAAAGTTCCAAAAATCCCGAACGATTGGGGTATGATGATTGTTGGGAAAGATGGTTGGCCCAATCGCAACTATGCAATGTATGTAGCAAGTGGTACAGGACAATTACATTTTGCTTTTTGCGCAGTTGGGAAGCAGGACGTGGGAAACATAAACTCCCAAAAGGTCATAGCTGATAATAAATGGCACCACGTTGTCATGACCTACGATATGAAAATGCGCAGGATATATATAGACGGAGAACTTGATACAGAAAATCCATTATCAGATAAACCATCTGAGAACACAGTTGATATTGAGATCGGCAAGGGACCTGTTGGTGATATAGATGAAGTTTTAATCGCTAATCAACCTTTCTCTGCTGATGATATAAAACTAGCGATGGATTTTGGATTAGCTAAATTTCTCGGTGGCAAAGCAGTTTCACAATCAGGTAAAATGACAGCTACGTGGGGTATCATAAAATTAGATTTTGGAGAAAATTAATGTTTGAGATCAAGAAAAAAGAACAATTAGCACCAATCATTTATCAAATGGAAATATCTGCGCCTCGTGTAGCAAAAAAGGCACTTCCCGGGCAGTTCATCATCATCAGGATTGACGAATTCGGGGAGCGTGTTCCATTAACAATAAAAGATAGTGATCCAGAAGCAGATACTATAACCATAGTTTTTCAAGTTGCAGGAAAATCTACTACACAGCTATCAACACTCAATGTTGGTGATTCTATACTCGATCTTGTTGGACCTCTAGGAAATCCTACGGAACTCCCGGAGGGTAAATCTAACGTTATATGCGTTGGCGGTGGAGTCGGTACAGCCTGCATGTTTCCACAAGTTAAAGAGCTTGCACGCAGAGGTAGCTATGTTACAACAATTGTTGGTGGACGTACAAAGGAATTGGTTCTGCTTGAGGACGACTTCAGAAAGTACGCCAGTAGACTTATAATATGCACAGATGATGGCTCTTATGGCGAAAAAGGATTCGTTTCGGATGCTCTACGAAAGTTATTGGATGCCGGTGAACGACCTGACCTTGTTATCGCCATAGGTCCGCTTATGATGATGAAGGTATTAGCTGACGTGACGAGAGAGTATGGCATTCATACTATGGTAAGCCTTAACCCGATAATGGTTGATGGGACGGGCATGTGTGGTGGATGCCGTGTGACCGTTGGTGGAGAAGTCAAATTCACTTGTATTGACGGACCAGAGTTCGACGCTCATAAAGTGGACTTTAATGAACTGCTAATGAGACAGAGATATTATCTTGATGAGGAGAAAGTATCAAAAGAACAACACATTTGTCGAATGCAAACAGTGAAAAGTGAGGAGTAATCAGTAAAAAGGCATGGTTCACGATCAAGGTAACACTTTTTAATCAGAAAATTAACCACAGATGAACACAGATACACACAGATTTAAGATTGAAAATTGAAGATTAAAGATTAAGAATTGGCTTGATAATCTTCAATCTTTAATTTTGAATTCTGCTTTATCCGTGTTCATCTGTGTTTATCTGTGGTTTCATAATGAATTGTTACCTAAATCCGTTTAGAAAGTGAACCATTTCAGTAAAAACCATTGATACAAAAACTTACACTCATCACTCTTTACTAATTTTACAAGCAATTGCTATTGAGGGGAACCTAATGCTAGAGAAAAAGACAAATATGCTTGAGCAACCACCCGAAGAAAGAGCATGTAACTTTGAAGAGGTTGCGCTAGGATACACAGAGGAACAAGCAATTCTTGAAGCCACAAGATGCTTGCAATGTAAACGACCCGCCTGTGTGGAAGGCTGTCCCGTAGGTATTGATATACCAGCATTTATCGCTAAAATCAAAGAAAAAGATTATAAATCTGCAATCAATGTCATAAAAGACAAAAACAATCTGCCTGCTATCTGTGGTCGTGTGTGTCCACAAGAAACTCAATGCGAAGAGATGTGCATTATGGGTAGAAAGTATGAACCCGTTGCTATCGGGAGACTTGAGAGATTCGCATCTGACTGGGAATTAAAGCAAGATGATACTAAGCCTGAACTTTCTGAGAATAAAAATGGAAAGAAAATAGCAATCATAGGTAGTGGACCTGCAGGACTAACAGCCGCCGCAGACCTTGCGAAGATGGGATACGACGCTATAATATTCGAGGCTTTTCATATCCCCGGAGGCGTTCTTGTGTATGGTATACCCGAATTCCGCCTGCCAAAAGAAATAGTAAAAAAAGAAGTGGAATACGTTAAAAGTCTTGGCGTAAAAATAGAAACAAACGTTATCATAGGAAAAACAGCAACTTTAGACGATCTACGAAAAGAGGGATTTAGGGCTTTCTTCATATCCACAGGTGCTGGGCTACCCTCATTCCTTCGTATACCCGGAGAGAACCTTGCAGGCGTATATTCCGCAAATGAATTCCTAACAAGAGTTAATCTTATGAAGGCTTATAAATTTCCAGAATATGATACCCCTGTAAAAGTGGGAAACCGAATTGCTGTTGTTGGTGGTGGGAACGTTGCGATGGATTCGGCAAGGGCGGCGAAACGACTTGGCGCAGAAGAAGTTATAATTATATATAGGCGATCCGAAGTCGAAATGCCTGCACGTCATGAGGAGATAGAACACGCCAAAGAGGAAGGTATCAAGTTTATGATACTCACCGATCCTATAGAGGTGCTTGGTGATGATAAACTCAGGGTGAGAGGAGTAAGATGCATAAAAATGGAACTCGGTGAGCCAGATATGAAAGGTAGACGCCGACCAATACCAATTCCCGGCTCAGAATTCGATATTGAGATAGATAACATTATAATCGCCATAGGAACAGCGCCTAATCCACTCATAACAAGAAGCACGCCGGGACTTGATGTACAAATATGGGGGGGAATAGTCACAAGAAATGACATGGGGTTGACTTCTATTGATGATGTTTGGGCTGGTGGTGATATAGTCAGCGGGTCTGCAACGGTAATTAGTGCAATGGGCGCTGGTAAGAAAGCCGCAAAAGCTATTGACGAATATATAAAGAAAAAGAAGAATCAAGGTAACAATTCATAATTAGCCACAGATGAACACGGATTTTCACGGATAAAAGAGTTTTTTATCACGAATTTCACTAATGGAACGAATTACGCGAATTTTTGAAAAATTCATGGGTCAGCAGGACTATAACCATAGACATAATAACCCATAGACCTGTTTTCATTCGTGAAATTCGTTTATTTGTGTAATTCGTGATTATCATGTTTTAAAAATAATTGTCTGAATACCTATAGTTTTCTAAAATAGCAATTTGCACACTAGGATAAAATGAAAAATGCCTGATAAAATTGACGTTTCAATTGTCCTGCCTGTTAAAAATGAAGAGGAAAGCCTTAGAGAGCTTCATTCAAAGCTGACTGATGTACTAAACAAACTCGGATGCGAATATGAGATAATAGCAATTGATGATGGCAGTACCGACAGCAGTTTCAACGTGCTTAAAGAACTCAGCCAATCTGATCCAAGACTAAAAGCTATCAAGTTCAGGCGTAACTTTGGACAGACTGCGGCACTAAGCGCAGGATTTCATCATGCCAAAGGCGACGTTATCATAACAATGGACAGTGATTTACAGAATGACCCAGCCGACATTCCAAGACTGTTAGATAAGATAAATGAAGGATACGACGTTGTTAGCGGTTGGAGAGCGGATAGAAAAGACAAATTCATATCACGCCGAATACCATCAATTTTAGCGAACAAACTCATTGTCAAAATGACGGGTGTTAATATCCACGATTTCGGTTGCACTCTAAAAGCTTATAGAAAAGACGTTGTTGACAATATTAACCTCTATGGTGAGATGCACAGATTCATCCCTGCATTAGCGAAATGGGTCGGCGCTGAGATCACCGAGATCAAGGTTCAGCACCATGCAAGAAAGCACGGTAAATCTAATTATGGTATATCGAGAACTACGAGAGTTTTTCTTGATTTGATGACGGTAAAATTTTTGCTTTCTTACTCAACTAAACCGATGAGACCATTTGGTATCATGGGACTTGGTTCTGGATTTCTTGGATTCCTGATCTGTCTTTATCTATCAATCGGTAAAATTTTCTTTCCATCAGAAGCAACTTCATTGACAAGACGGATGCCTATGCTATTATTGGGTATCCTTTTAATACTTGTTGGAATACAATTTCTGACTATGGGACTTTTGGCTGAGATAATGATTCGTACATATTATGAGTCTCAGAGCAAACCGATTTATTATATTAAAGAAATAGCTGGAAAAGACTTATGAATATTATTTCACTTATAGAAATTAAAATAAAAACACGGAGACACTGAGGCACGGAGAGGAAAGTAATAAAGATTAAATATAAAGCAAAAATTGCAAAGTATTAATGGCTTGAAAGTCGAGAGTTGGTAGAGTCAATACTAAATTATTGTTGCAATATACTAATGTTTTTGCATTTTCTATGGTAGGTTGGGTTGAAAAACCAAACGGACTACAATCGCTGAATTATTGGATAATATTGATGTGGAGGTGAAGATCATGAGAATATTAAATTACAGAGTGCTATTACAAAAGGAACCAGAAGGAGGGTATACGGTCATAGTGCCAATACTTCCTGGATGCGTAACTTATGGAGAGACAATAGAAGAAGCCAAAAAAATGGCAAAGGATGCAATCTCGTTATATATAGAATCTTTAACGGCACACAATGAAGAAATACCTATTGAAGATGATGTTTTGGAGGCTATGATTACCATAGAAACTAATGCCTAAATTACCATCTCTAACTCCCAAACAAGTTATAAGTATTTTGACACAAAAGGGATTTATTTTTGATAGGTCTAGCGGGAGTCATTATATATATTACAATCCAAACACTGGAAGAAAAGCAGTTATTCCGTTCCATAATAAAGATTTACCCAAAGGAACACTTAATCAGATACTAAAACAAGCAGGCATCGGTAGAGATGAGATAATTTAATCTGCTATTTTCATAATAAAATAACAACGGATGTATCATTTAGGTAACAGTAGCAAGTGGTAGGATGGGTAAAGGGTTTTGATCCGTTATTTGAAACTTACTATTTATCAGTCATTATAGAGATGAGCAATTGGTAGGTATTACAGTATTAATGGCAAAGAAGACGTATCATTCGTAAAGTGAATTATCTAATGGATACCGGAAGTTCAAAAAAAAGGAGGTTATTATGTTTGGAAAATTTATACTTATACTGGTAATATCAGGAATCATAGTAAATACGAGCTTCGCAGTTCAGCCGCAGTTTGGTAATTGGGGAGCTAAAGGTATTGGCGACGCTACTGCAATATCAATAGATTTTTCTTTCTTTGCTCCTAGTACCCAAGAGGTGTTGTTTAGGTTTATAGTTGATCTCGATGATGGAACAGCTATTGCGATATTTACTTTCGGTACATTGACAGTAAACAATCCTGAAGGCAAGATATCCTGCAATTATCCTAAGATAGACGGATTATTCGATTCCAAAACAACCGCTCATGGTACATGGGAGTTTGATCTGGGTCCTCGATTACCCCTAGACATGCCAAAGGAACGTGGAGTGCGAACTATGTAGGCTCAGAGGATGTGAATAACGCACCTATTGTGGCAAATATTCCAGATCAGACTATAGTAGCATGTCAGGCTTTTACGAATATTAAACTTGATGATTACGTAACGGATCAAGATAATACAGATTCAGAGATAAATTGGACAGTTACAGGCAACTCGAAAGTTGCCTGTAACATTGATGCCAATCGAGTTGCTGTTATAACAATTGCAGACCCTAAATGGAGAGGAAGCGAAGTTGTTACATTTACAGCCAAAGACCCATCCGGTTTGAGTGCTAGTGATACAGTAACCTTCACAGTTACATGCTCGGAGATGTAAACAATGATTGTGCTGTCAAATCTAACGATGCAATATTAGCGTTGCAGATTGCAGTTGGAATTAAAGAACCGAATGACTACGAAAAGATAGCGGCAGATGCAAATGGAGATGGCAAAATCAGGTCAAATGATGCCATAAAGATACTTCAAATGGCTGTTGGATTAGGTGCTCCTGATGTGAATAAACCAGCAAGTATTCAGAAACCAATTACTCTTGCATTATCTGAGCTACATGGAACAACAGGTGATATTGTGGTATTGCCTTTGAAAGTGGATGATAACAGCAATATTACAGGTGGGGATATTTGCATAGCATATAACAGCGCAGTGCTTCAGGCAATTGATGTATCATCAGCATCCAACACGCTGATGGTAAGTAAGATTACAGACTCAGGTATTGTCCGAATAGCGTTTGCTGGTTCAGGAAAACTAAATGGTAACACGCTGGCAGATGTTAAGTTCAAAGTGCTTTCTGATGGTGTATCACCACTCAGACTGAAGAACGCTGAATTATATGGATTCGATGGAAATCCGCTTAACACAATATACATAGATAAAGAATTCAGATCATGGGCTGTTGCACCAGAACTTAGTGCGTTATTGCAGAATTATCCTAATCCGTTCAATCCAGAGACATGGATACCATATCAACTGCATGAATCAGGTGAAGTAGTGATCAGGATACATAACGTTAGTGGTGAATTGGTTCGTGAGCTTAGGCTAGGTTATAAATCTGCTGGTCAATACATGACACAAGATAGGTCAGCTTATTGGGATGGTAGAAATAAAGCGGGAGAGCGTGTATCAAGCGGAGTGTATTTCTACAATATACAAGCTGGCAATTACAATGCTACTATGAAGATGATCGTGAAAAAATAAAGCTGGTTCTTTGGTCTTTTACGGAGATAATATTATAGGGGCGAAGCATTTGCTATTGTGAACTATTATATAATCAGCGTTTATGAGGCATAGGCTTCGCCCCTACGGAAAATTCCCCGTTATATCCCAAAGAGCCATAAAGCTTTGACAAAAGGAGGAAAATATATGTTTGGAGCAGGAGCTTTTATAATAGCGTCTCTATTGACTATTCCGAATGGTTTTGGTGTAAATATCCACTTCACTGGCGAACCACGAGACCTTGACATGATCGCAGAAGCTGGATTCAAGTTCATCAGGATGGACTTTGCATGGGGAGGTATTGAAAGGGAAAAGGGAGTTTACAATTTCGAAAGTTATGATGCTCTGACTGAGGGTTGTCTCAAGCGGGGTATACATCCACTGTATATACTGGATTACAGCAACAAGCTATATGAGGAAAGTAACTCTATACGCACTGCCGAAGGGCGTGAAGCTTTCGCTAAATTTGCTGAAACAGCAGTCAAGAGGTACGAGGGAAAAGAGATTCTCTGGGAAATATGGAACGAACCGAATCTGAACCAATTCTGGAATCCTCAGCCGGGTGTTGACGCCTACACTGAATTGGTCGAAACTACAATACCTCGTATCAAGAAAGCTGTCCCATCTGCCATAGTTATTGCACCGGCAACGTCTGGAATACCTATGGATTGGCTGGAAGCGTGCTTCAAGAAAGGTATGCTTGATAATATTGATGCTCTTTCTGTGCATCCATATCGTACTCCGATGCCGGAGACAGTTATCAAAGACTATGAAAACTTGAGAAAACTCATTAAAAATTACTCAAAAGGCAAGGATATTCCCATAATATCAGGCGAATGGGGTTACTCGATCATAAACTGGGACAAAAATCGTATATTAGATGAGCAACAGGCTCAATATCTTGTTCGCATGTTTCTCATCAATATGTATCAAAACGTTCTGGTGAGTATCTGGTACGATTGGAAAGATGATGGAACGGATCCCAACGAGAGAGAGCATCATTTCGGCACTGTTACCAATGATCTTAAACCCAAGAATGCTTATCTCGCATTAAAAGCCCTTGCACACATACTTGATGGTTATTCCGTAGTCGAAAGGCTTGATCTTGGCGAGGATGAAAATTTTGCCTTGAAGCTCAAGAAAGGTGAAAGCGAAGCCTTTGCTATCTGGACAACAGGTGATAATCACGAAGTGACATTACCAATCAAGGATAAAAAGGGCGTTATATACGATATGTATGGTAAAATGTCGGAGTGGAAAGGTGAAAAGATAACGCTATCCCAAAGCCCGCAATATATTGTCATAGGTCTATAGATAGAGATTGAATAATTAATTCATCGGGTAAAACAATAAAACTGGATTCCAGCCTTCGCTGGAATGACAAACACACGCAAAATGTCATTCCCGCGCAGGCGGAAATCCAGAAAAACTCTATTGATTCTATTACCCGATTAATTATTTAATCTTCATTAGTCGTGGGTAATTCACTGGAGATGCTTGATCGCTCCCCACATAGTAGACATCTTATTTTTTTGTGACACAGCTTTCGCACCTGTACCTTCTTCCATGAGCGAATTTTTTACTTGGTCAGCATCAAAGGCGATGTTGTAAAGTTTTGCTTCGTCATAAATCCCTGAACTTGGCCAATCCTTTCCCCACGGAGAAGCACCTATAACTAAGATATTAATGGTATCCCCGATTGGCTGACCACCATTATCTAACCTTCCAACCTCTTTACCATCAATATACATAACCATCGCTTTAGTTTTGGAACTATAAGTCAAAGCCAGATGTGTCCATGTTTTGGCGGAAACACTACCCACGGTGGTTGTATGGTTTGTGCCAATTTTATCCCAGCATTCAGGATAGATACCACCACTTACCCCAAGTACCCAACCACTGCCAATAGGAGATTTCCCGATAATTTTCTGATTTGCAGTGCCATCCAGATTCACCCATATCCCAACAGTTAATTCGTCTTTAAATACGAGTGTTTCTGAGTGAATAACATCAATAGTATCAGGTCCACCCAATGATATACCCTTGCCAAATTTACCATCTACAATTTTTCCACTACCGAATATCTTGCCCTCGTTTCCATTGCCAGATAAGTCTTCAATTACATTTTTTGTGTCTTTGTCAAAAGAAAAATACAGCACAGGTTTTAACTCGTCAACAGCAAAAACATTCATAGCCAGAAGTAAAAATACGCCTGTAAAAACAACTATTCGATTCATGTATTTACCCCTCAATTTAGAATTGAAACCAATCACTAACGGCACAAATTAAAACTTGACAGCTTTCGCTGCCTATTCTGTAAACTCAGAACATTGATATTTTACCAAACTCCCACTGTCAAGTCAATAATAAAATGTTTTCTTTCATACTTCATCCTTTTCTATTACATTATCAAGAAAAATTATCAAGGACAAAAAGGCTATTGCTTATGTTAAAATTCGATTGTATAATTCTATACAAAAACAAGCAGAAAATATTTTATATCGTAATCGTTAAAAAATGCCATTTTGGCACAATTGTAGGATGGGTAAATGGTTTTGAATTATTGTTTTTACAAGATTCATCAGCTATTAATTATTGTAAATGTAAATAACAAGCAAAAACCATTTACCCATCCTACTGTAAACCCATTTTTTAACGATTACATTTCATATTATCAGGAGGGAACGTTAAACATGAAAAATGATTCAAAGTTAGCTGAATTATCATTTATACCTTTACCATTGAGAAGTATTAGTCCTCGTGGATGGCTACTTAATCAACTACATATTCAAGCAAATGGGCTTAGTGGGCATCTGGATGAATTCTGGGGAGATATTGCAAAAAGCGGTTGGATCGGCGGGGATGCTGAAGGTTGGGAACGGGCTCCATATTGGCTAGATGGGTTTATTCCGCTTGCTTTCCTGATTGATGACGCAAAACTCAAAGAGAAAGCCAACAAATGGATGGATTATATATTAACACATCAACATTCCGATGGCTGGCTTGGTCCTGTGCATGACAAAAAGTATCATGAATATGATCCGTGGCCAATTTTTATAATTATGAAGGCACTGACGCAATACTACGAAGCAACTGGTGATCAAAAGGTTCCTGTTGCAATAGAGAAAGCTCTTCGCAGATTGGATATTTTACTTGATGAAAGACCGTTATTTGATTGGGGAAAGTCGCGCTGGGCGGATGGTGTTTTGACTATACACTGGCTTTATGAACGTACTGGCGAGGAATGGCTGCTAAAACTCGCAGGCAAATTGCATGATCAGGGCTATGACTGGAGTAATCATTTTGCAGATTTTAAATACAAAGACAAGCTCACAAGCGGATTTGATCTGACTACCCACGTCGTGAATAACGCTATGGCTGTCAAAACTCCCGGAGTCTGGTATCGCCAATCACAAGATGATGGTGATCGTAAATCAGTATTACAGGTCATTGAGATGCTAGATAAGTACCACGGTCAGGTGACGGGTATATTCTCAGGTGATGAGCATTACGCAGGTCTGAATCCATCTCAAGGCACAGAGCTTTGTGCGGTTGTTGAATATATGTTCTCTCTTGAAAATCTAATCAGCATCATGGGTGACGTTGCCTTTGGAGATAGGCTTGAACGGATAGCATTTAATGCCCTTCCTGCAACATTCAAACCTGATATGTGGGCGCACCAATACGATCAGCAAGCAAATCAGGTTATTTGCAAGATAGCTGAGGATAAGGTTTATGCAACCAATGGTCCTGACTCAAATATATTTGGTCTGGAGCCAAACTACGGTTGTTGTACGTCAAATATGCATCAGGGATGGCCTAAGTTCGCATCACATCTATGGATGAAAACACCTGATGGTGGATTGTCTGCTGTTGCTTATGCGCCTTGTGAGGTAAATGCTGAAGTGTCTGGTATCGCAGTCAAAATTACTCTTGAAACAAATTATCCTTATGATGACAAATTGCATTTCACAGTGGTAACCGACAAATCAGCGAAATTCCCGATCTACTTGCGTATACCCGAATGGACGGATAGAGCAGAAGTAAAAATAGGAAATGAGTCAGTCACAGCTAAATCTGGCACGTTCCATTGTGTTGAAAAGGAATGGAGTGGAACTACGTCAATGACTCTCCATCTACCAATGAAAACAAAAGTCCAGAGACGTTATCATAACAGTGTTACTATTGAAAAAGGCTCATTGGTTTACTCTCTAAAGATCGGCGAAGAATGGAAGAAGATTCGTGGGGATGAACCACACGCAGATTGGGAAATATATCCGACAACGCCCTGGAACTATGCTCTGCAGATCAATGAAAATAATCCAGAAGAATCGGTAAAATTCGAGTCAAAGCCTGTTGGTGATTGTCCTTTTTCTCCCGATGGTGCGCCAATTGTAGCAAAAGTGAAAGGTAAACGCATTCCTGAATGGATGATTGAACACAATGCCGCAGGTACTCTGCCTGAAAGCCCTGTAAGTTCCTCTGAACCTTTAGAAGAATTGACGCTTATCCCTTACGGTTGCACGAACCTTCGTGTCACAGAATTCCCGAAACTTGCCTAAAGGAGGATTATTGTCATGAATAAACTAAACGTTGCTGTTGTTGGCGCTGGACGAAGATCGGCAGGAGCATGGCTACCGACTATTGATATTCTCAAAGATCAACTGAATCTCGTTGCTGTATGTAATACCGGTGCATCTCGTGGTGAGGAACAGGCAAAGAAATACAGCGTGAATTGGTATTCGAGCGTTGAGCAGATGCTTGATAAAGAAAAACCCGATTTTGTGGCTGTCATCATTAATCCTGCCCAAACTCACGTAGTATCAAAAGCGGTATTGGAACGAGGGATCAGCGTTATAACTGAGACACCATTAGCTTCAACTGTTGAAGACTGTGATATGCTGATCAAGCTGGCGCAGGAAAAGGGTGCATACATCGAAGTCGCAGAAAATCTTTATCGTATGCCCTCTGAACGCATCAAGCGAGAACTTATCCTTAATGGTGTTTTTGGTAAAATATTACGTGGTCACAATAATAACCTGACACATGATTATCATGCAGTCAGTCTTATCAGGAGTTATATAGGATTTGATGTGAAGATAAAGCGAATAATAGGAATTGAAGCAAACTTCAAGGTTGAGGCACACAATTATCATGGCGCAGTGACAGATAATGAGTATACTTGCGACGAAGTCTATTTTTTCGAGAATGGAGCGCTAGGATTCTCGCATTTTACTAATCTGACTTGGGGATCACCTTTGCGCAGCATCAGTTCAACTGAGTTCTATGGTGAAAAAGGTCAAGCAGTTGGTGATAAAATCTCTATTCTCAAAGATAAGGACTCAAAACAACAGATTAATATCAAGCGATTGACGTGTAACGTTGACGGTATGGATGTTCTGGACAAATTTGTAGCGGACACAGAACCAGAAATCATCTGGGACAATCCATTTAAGAACTACAAGCTGAACGATGGACTGATAACCATTGCTTCTGAACTAGCAAGCATTATGAAATCTGTTCGGGAAAACGTAGAACCAGAATATGGTGCTATGAATGGTCGAATTGACAGACAGATTGACCTTGCTATCAGCCAATCTAGCAGAAGTGGCAACATACCAATAGAGATAGAATAGTGATCAGTAATCAGTGATGAATGGGATGGGTCTTGACCCATCCCCTAATGGATAAAAAACCAATATCTTGCATACTGAATCTTGTATCCTGTTTCATTCCTTTCTGACAAATATTGAAAGGATAACTGATACGATACTGACGATCAGCGCACCCAAAAACGCTGTCACAAAACCATCAACGTAAAACCCAACGTCAAGCCATTTAACTGCAATATACGAGGCAAGCCACAACATTATACCGTTAATGACAAGGGTAAACAATCCCAATGTAAGCATTATAAGCGGACATGATAAAAACTTGAGTACTGGACGTATAACTGCATTGACAAGCCCTAACACGATAGCCATGATTGCATAGGCAATCCAAGCCTTACCTACAACACGGATTCCGGGCAAGACCCAGTTTGCCGCAAAAAGCGAAAGACTTACTATAAGCCAACGGATAATCAATTTCATATTTCTTATATCTCCTTTATGTTGCAGCGACATTTCTAATCTCTCGTTCAATTATAATCTAACAGATTTATTATTAGATGTCAAATGATTCTTGATGAGTTACTGATCTCGTGATATAATCTGTAATAGGATTGATCAAATAATGGTTTATGCTAATTGAAGTAGAGCAAACTGCTAGTTTGTTTGTATTTTGGCAATTTGTCCTACAACCGTCAGATGTAATAGAAAGGAACCAAAAAATGTTAAAAAAGATTATATTTTGTATCTCAATTGCGATGGCACTGATAGTAAATATAGTTGTGGCTGAAGGACAACAAGCTCGCATTGAAAGCTCACCTTTACCAAAGACAGCAGAGGAAAAACAAATTTTAAGTGTGATTAATGACTTAGAGAAATCTCGAAGAGAGATGTTGAGTGTGCCAACAGAAGATGGAAGATTACTACGCTTGCTTACTGAGATTTCTGGCGCCAAGAACGTTGTTGAAATCGGTACTTCTAATGGTTATTCTACCTTGTGGTTTTGCCTTGCGTTACATGCTACGGGAGGAAAGCTGACCACTTTCGAGATCGATACTGAAAAGGTTAAGCTTGCTCAAATTAACTTCAAAAAAGCTGGGGTCGAGGAGATTGTTACAATCGTAGAAGGTGATGCTCATAAAGAAGTCACAAAACTGAAAGACCCAATTGACATTGTTTTTCTTGATGCGGACAAAAGCGGTTATCCCGATTACCTAAATAAGCTTTTGCCTTTAGTTCGTCCGGGCGGTCTGATTATTGCGCACAACATGAAGAATCCAGCGCCAAGCCCTGAATACATCAAAGCCATTACTACTGATCCTAATCTGGAGACAGTTTTTCTGAATATGCAAGCATCAGGAATTGGTGTAACAATGAAGAAACGTTGACAGAACGAATTAACGGACTATTGATAATTTTATTTAAATGTGGCATAATTCTTTTGAGAGGAAAAAATCCTCTCAATCAGTCAAGAACAGATTCTAAAACTGTTCCTGAACTTATCAACGAAACGTGAGGTGGTGAATTTAGTATATTGGTTATTTACATTGTTAGTTTTGTCGGATTGAACAACCCCTGAATAAGGGAAAGGAGAAATCAATGCGTACGAAATTGTCTATCTTCGTAGTTTTGCTATCAGTTGCTTTAATTTTAACCGTTTGGGTTTCAACCACGACAGCCCAGGAGATCAAGAACCTATTGAACAACCCCGATTTTGATAAGGATATGAATATAATCACGGATTGGACGATAGGAGCGGGTGGAACTTTGTCAATTGATAAAAAAGAAAAGTTCCCTGTTGGTAATGTTGAAAAGGCACAAATCGATCAGGTTGGTCCTGATGCCTGGGTTCCGGAGATTCACTCCAACAAGTTTGACGTGAAGCTTGGTCCTATGTATACCTGTTCATTCTGGGCAAAGGCAGATGCGGATGTAAGACCCATCGGTGTAACTTTTGAACAGGACGTAACGTGGACGGGTCCCGGCACGACTTTCAATTTAAATATGGAGATGACTGAATACACTTTCTCTCCTATAATGACCGTGGGAAGCCCACCGCAGGTAGTAATACACATCCAGTTCAACATGATAAAAGGCAGTGTATGGTTTGCTCACTTCAGGGTCTATGAAGGTAAATACGTCAAAGATAACGTTGATCTTGGGCAAAAGCCAAAAGCGGTAGTAACTCCGGGTGAAAAACTTGCGTCATCCTGGGGGGAAATAAAGACCAGATAGATTTTATATGTAGAGACACGACATGTCGTGTCTCTACAAATGAGGTAAAAAATGCTATTAGCATCTATGGATATTGGCACAAACTCTGTAAAGCTTCTCGTTGCTGAAGTAGAAGACCAACAGATAAAAAACGTTCTATTGGACTATCCTGTCATTACACGACTTGGAGAGGGGCTTGACAAGAATCACGAAATCCTTCCAGAAGCGATGGATAGGACATTGCAGGTCATCTCTGACTATCAAAATAGAGCAAAACAGCTTGGTGTAGAGGATATTATTGCTATTTCAACGAGTGCAATGCGGGAGGCTAAAAATCGTGACGTTTTTGTCCAGAAAGTGATGGATCAGACTGGAGTAAATCTTCAGGTCATTACTGGCGACGAAGAGGCAGAGATTGCTTTTATGGGTGTTTGCAGTGATTCGGAACTGCAATCTAAAAATGCGATCATTGTTGACGTTGGCGGTGGTAGCACGGAATTTGTGATCGGTCAAGATGGCAGGATCGAGAATAAATTCAGCGTAAACGTTGGTTGTGTCAGATTAACGGAGGAGTTTATACACTCTGATCCTGTTGATCCTGCAGATTTGCAAAGTATTATTCAGCACGTTATATCAGCACTTTACCCGCATCTTTCAAAAATATCCGCAGTAGATCGTGATCTGATTGGTATCGGGGGAACGATAACATCTATTGCTGCAATCCACCAAAATATGGAGGGATATGCCCTTAGTGATATACATAAATATGTTCTGCAAAAAGATCAAGTCCTCAGGATACTTATGCATTTAAGACGTATGACTCTGGAAGAACGAAGAAACGTGCCGGGTCTCTCACCACAAAGGGCTGATGTAATAATAGCAGGTATCGCTATATTTTCTACTATAATGGAAATATTAAGAATACAAGAAATTGTTGTAAGCGCTAGAGGACTCAGATATGGTGCCATACTGTTAAGGGCGAAGCATTTGTCAATTAACTGAAATAACGATTATACAATAGGAAAGAAATGCGTTTACTAATTAGTTTATTGATCTCCTTGATGATCCTATTCTCTGCATGTGGTAAAGATCAACAGACACAACGTCAAACAGACAACAAGCCAAATTCCACTTCCCAAGCCAATCCAGAAAGCATATCAAATTCTCCACAGAATTCTATTCAAAAAGGCTCAAGCGATTGGCAAATGTTTATGTACGACATCGCATATCGTGGGTTAAGTCCTGATAAAAAACTTCACCCACCGTTATCTCTTCTCTGGAAATTCAAGACTGGTGGTAATGTTAATTCAAGCCCTGTGGTATCGGGTGGAACTGTGTACGTCGGTTCTGATGATCACAGATTATACGCCCTTAATGCAAATAGCTGGGGAGTGAAATGGGAGTTTGAGGCTGGAAATAAAATTACCACTGCGCCCACTATATATAGAAGTAACGTTTATTTTAGCACAAGGGATCTCAAGGTATACGCACTCGATGCGTCTACTGGCACGAAAAAATGGGAATCTCAGGTTGATGGATGGGTAAACTCTCCGCTCGTAGCCTATTCTGACAAGATATACGTCGGATGTTACGAAAATAAAATATACATTCTTAATGCCCTTACTGGAAATAAAGAGGGTGATGAACGAGCAAGAATAAATATCGGTGGGGTTGAATATGCCTGTGTCAATGGAGAATTTTTCCCAATTGACGCATTTAACAGGGCGTCGGTATGGAAGAAAGCAATACTTCGCACAGAGAGTTGGCCCGCAATCGCCAACGGTTTTGCCTACATAGGCTCTCGTGACAAAAAGATATATGCCTTCGATACATCATCACGTCGTCAGGTCTGGAATTTTGAAACTGATGGTTGGGTAGATTCTTCGCCAGCAATTGCAGATGGGAAACTATATATCGGATCACGAGATGGTTATGTCTATGCTTTTGAGAATATGAAATTACAGGATGCAACTTCTAACTCAACGTCAAATGATGGTGTCGTAACTCGTGACAGAGTTGACGTATACCAACAACCGGATGGATCATCTGGTACAAAAATAGTCAGTCTTAATGAAGGAACTTTTCTGCCAATAGTTGACAAAAAGTCTGGGAATTGGTATCTTGACACTACTGCAAGTTGGTTTCAGGTGAAATTACCGAATGGTCGAAAAGGATGGATCAATGCGGAGAACTTTATAAGGGCTAAATGGATAAATGATCTGCTGGTAAATGCGTCTTTAATCAAAGATTTGAATAGCATAAAATTACCTAAAGAGGCAGAGACAATATCGTGGTCGCCAGATGGTGCAGACATAGCATATTTTGCGAATGTCACTTATAGCAATATCTACTGGATGGCTCAAAGTATATGGAGTGCTTCTGGTAATGGTAGTGAATCTAAATGGGTCTCTGACGGTTCATTTTTTAACTCAAATGTTACATGGTCGGGAGATGGAGGATGGTTCGTTTTTGAAAACATGTCTGGAACAGAAAGACAAATCTGGATGGCAAGATTTAACGGTACAGGTTTAAGAAAAATAACCATCGGCGAGGCTCCATCTATATCACCGAAGGGCGATGAAATAGCTTTTATACGCAGAGGTAAGGTTTCAACCACTCTCTGGACCAGAAGGTTAGATACTGATGCCGAGAAGAAAATAGCCGAGTTTAGTATCAAAGGTCAGGAATCCTATATAGCTTATGGATACAATGCAGGTCTTACGCCTCCGACATGGTCAAAAGACGATTCACGTATTGCAATAGGACTTGATGGATACCACTATAACGACAAATTTACAAGGGTAGCGGTATTAAAGGCATCAGGTGGATTGATAAAAGAATTGTCTGTCCGTGCATGGAAAACAAAAGACTTAGCTTTCTCACCAGATGGAAAAAAGATAGCTTATGTAACGCAGGAGCATTCTTCCAAAGAGGCTGATGAAAGTCTAGATAAACAGGTTCACGTAGCCACTCTACTTGATGGAGAAAGCCATGTAGAGACTTTTAAACACTGCGAAAGCATAGCATGGTCAGCAAACGGGAGGTATCTCGCATTCGTAGAGGAAGATGATTCTATGGGTATAAATCGCAAAATCTGGATATTAGATACGGTGAAGTGGAAGCGTATTCAATTGCTCTCTTCAAAAGAAATCATTGAAAAAATTGTCTGGCTAAACAATGGCAAGATCATCGTGTTAGCCCGTTCAGATTCTCCCAAACCATCTGGCTTATCAAAAAAATTGCAAGAATCACCCAAACCCGCTATGATAAAGTGCTGGTCAATATCATTAGCACCCTTGCCGAAATAAGAATATCTTTTATCCTAATTGTAGGGGCGAAGCATTTTTTGCTAGATCAAAGTATATTGCTAATTCATTTAATGAAAAAATGCTTCGCCCTACATAAGTTATTTGACAACGCCTTTTTTCAAGATAATATTAGCATACAAAGCCTTTTCACTTGTAGCAACAATACAATAAGCCTTCCTTGATCTAGCGTAAAACTCAAATCGTTCAATAGGGGTCAGCTTAATTTCTCGACCTTCTGCACTATTCAATATTTTACGGAATTCACTCCATATCAGTGGTTCTGGTGCATTAGGGTCTCTTACTGCCATTACTACCGCATGATCTTCAGCGAAAGTATCCAACGGAAAGAATTGCATTACTGCCTTCAAAATAGCACAGCAGTCAATTCCATCAGCCCTGACAAGTCTTTGAGCATTACTTGCCGCAGGGAAATTGCCGTCTGCGATCACAATCTCATCCCCGTGACCCATACTCATGAGAGCATACATAAGTTCAGGTGAAATTTCATAAGGAATACCTTTTAACATATTTGTAATTCTCCTAATAATAATTTATACCATTTCTCATTTGAAAATCTACATAATTGTCATTCTGAACAGAGTGAAGAATCTTCTTTTTACTACGTTAGTGGGATTCTTCGCTCCGCTCAGAATGACTTATTTGAATTGAGAAATGGTATTAGTTAATATCGTATTCTTTGACCTTTCGGAAAAGCGTTCTAAGCCCCATATTAAGAATCTTTGCGGCGAGTGCTTTGTTGTTATTTGTATATTTCAGCGTTTCAGCTATAAGTTCCTTTTCTGCATCTCGGGCTGACATACCAACGTGAATGTCAACTTGCCATTTATCATCTCCTGCCCGTCTTATATACTTAGGCAAATCATTCATACCCAAAGATGATCTTTTTGTCATTACCACCATACCTTCAATACAGTTTCTAAGTTCCCGCACATTACCGGGCCAATCGTACTCAATCAAGAACTGCATCGCCTGATCAGTGATCCCTTTGACTTCTAGCTTGTTAAGACGGTTAGCATCTCTGATAAAAGCTTCTACCAAAAGAGGTATATCTTCCTTACGCTGACGTAATGGGGGAACGTCAATAATAACTCCATGAAGCCTGTAATAAAGGTCTTCCCTGAACTTTCCATCCTCGATAGCTTGTTCAAGGTCTTTATTCGTAGCGGCGATCAGCCTAACATCAACATTGATGGTCTCCATTCCGCCTACGCGCTCAAATTCTTTATCTTCCAGCACTCTCAGGAGTTTTACCTGTGTATAAGGGCTGATGTCAGATACTTCGTTGAGAAATAATGTTCCGCTGTTGGCTGTCTCAAAACGTCCTTTCTTTCTGCCGATTGCATTCGTAAACGCACCTCGTTCATGACCAAAAAGCTCACTTTCTATAATACTTTCTGGCAATGCCGCACAACTCAATTCAACAAAAGGCTTATCTTTACGCTGGCTATTATAGTGTATTGCACGGGCAACGAGGTTTTTTCCAGTTCCGGTTTCGCCTACTATTAGAACTGTCATCATTGCAGGGGCTACTTTGGCTATGGTTCTATATACTCTCTGCATTTTCTCTGAGTTTCCGACAAAGCCTGTTAAACCGTATTTACTATCGAGAGGATGAGGACTTCCTATATCTTCAGCTAGAATGATGCGGTTCTTCAAAACTTCTCCAACTGAGATTTTTAGTTTATCAATGTTGATCGGCTTTGTTTGCAGGTCATAAGCTCCTGCTCTTATGGCTTTTACAGTCATTTCAACGCTCTGAGAATTTGAAACTATTATCACATCAGTTTCGGGATGCTTTTCTTTAGTTATGTTCAGGAGTTTCATCCCATCAATGTTTGGAGCGTTTAGTACCGTTATAACCAGATCGATCTGTCCATTATTAAGAAAGTTTAACGCCCTTTCCTCGTTATCCACAGGGATAGTATTATATCCTTCCTCTGCAAGAGCGTAAGCTATGGACTCTCTCAGATCATCATCTTCATCAACTAACAAGATTGTTTTTGTCGCAGTTTTTCCCATTTTAAGAAGTCTCGGAAGAAAAATTGTGGGCAACTCAGAAGGCTAGAAAGATGGATAAATCCTATAAATATCGCAATCTAAGTATACATTAAACCATTTGATCTTGTCAAGATACTTCGATTTATAGTCAATGTTTTCTTTTACCAGAATTTTGAATCAGACTCATAGACTAATGTTATATTGACATTAGTAGTATATCTATTCTATAATTGCTAATTGAGAGTAAAGAGTGCGATTCAAATTTTTTAATTGGGAGGAATTATGCCACGCAAAAAGAAAACAATAGTAAACGTTGGTGTTATTGGTCTTGGAATGGGACGTTATCATCTGGAAGGCTATCTGAAAGCGCCTAATGTAAAGGTTATCGGACTCGCAGACCTTGACGAAAATCGCTTGAATGATTGCAAGAATCATTATGGTATCGAGAATACTTTTAAGGATTATAATGATCTTCTTGCACTCAAAGAATTGGATGCAGTGACCGTAGCTGTACCTAACTATCTACACAAGTCAATCAGTATAGATGCCCTGAACGCAGGTAAGAACGTTTTGGTAGAAAAGCCGATGGCTCTTAGTGCGGAAGAAGGTCAAGAGATGCTCGATACTGCCAAAAAGCAAGGGCTTATACTAATGCTACACTTCAACAACCGTTACCGTGCTGATGTGCAGATGATAAAGAAATATGTTGATGCTGGTGAATTTGGGGATATATACTTCGCCTATACTTCGCCAAAACGGGATGGGTACGTCGTCGAGGTGTTCCGGGTGCGGGTAGCTGGTTTTCTAATAAAAAGCTGTCTGGTGGAGGTCCGTTGATTGATCTTGGAGTCCACGTCATAGATATGACCATGTATATGATGGGTTGCCCAAAACCTGTAGCTGTAGTTGGTTCTGTTGTTCAGGGATTTCCTGAGTTTTCGAAATATGGTACATTTGACGTAGAAGATTTCGCTTCTGCATACATACGATTCGATAACGGCGCAACAATGGCTGTGGAAGTAAGCTGGGCGCAGAATTGCTCTTCTGAACGCCAATATTCAGAGATTTATGGAACAAAAGCAGGCGCAAATATCAGCCCATTAACGATCTGGACAGAGAGTAATGGAACCATGATTGATATTGAGCCGAAAAGCCTGAAAGGTATCTCTCAATTTGAGCATTTCGCAGAGTGTATTCTGGAAAAAAAGACGCCCATCAGTTCAGCAGAAGACGGTGTACGGATGATGAAAATCCTTGACGCCATCTATACCTCATCTGAGACAAAACGAGAGATAGTCATTAAGTGGGATTAATTGATCAACAGGTCTATGGGTCAATAAATAAATTAAATTTACCCATAGACCCCATATATCTGAAAGAAGATCGTGAATTGATAATTGTGTTTGAATTACTGGGTGTTCTTCATATTTCCCCACATGGTAGAGAGTTTGCCTGAAGTTAGAACAGCAGATGAGGAAAGTTCCTTCATGATTTCTATTATACCTGCTTCATCAAGTGCTACATTGAAGACTGCGACTTCATCAAGGTCTCCGATGAAAAAGTAGGGGTTGTCGTCCTCAACTCTTTTTCCGAAATCCACTGTGTTGTTTGTAGAAGCAATAGTGCCAGATGCGTCAAAATGACCATCATCAACTCCATTAAGCCACATTAAACTGTTATCCTAATTCTTATGAAAAATGAATCATCCCTGAATTAAGGTATGAATATTCTAACAGACATTTGCTGTCAAAACAAATAGAAAATCCATATTTTTCTGTAATCGTTAAAAAGTGAGAATTATGTTGAGTTATAGATAGGATTGTGCTAATATTTGTATAGTAGAAAAATTTAACTTTACTGTAATGGAGGATTTTGCTATGAAAAAGCTAATATCCACAATGGTTTTCTGTATTCTTTTGAGCTTAGTGCTTATTGTTACTCTTGCTATGGCAGGAGACCCCGATCTAATCATTTATTTACCTATGGACGAAGGTAGTGGAGATACTGTTAAAGACTTATCGCCAAATAAACTTGATGGAAAGATTGTCGGCAAAGATTTTAAGTGGGTTGACGCTAAAAAGGGTAAAGGCTTGGATATTGTAAACGGAACCAAAATTCAAATTCCAGACAATGCGTTACTTGACGGTATGAAAGCTTTAACTATCGAAATGTGGGTAAAAATGGACACCCATCAAGCCACAAGATTAATTGATAAAGGTGAATCCTGGGACGAATTAAGCTATTTAATACAACCATGGAGTGACCAGCAAATATACTTTGGGATATTTTCTTTAGCTTCCAGAGCCATAACTCCCGCAGGCTCTTATGCTCTGAAAACGTGGTTTCATTTAGCCGCAGTTTTTAATGGAACCGATCTGATACTCTATATCGACGGTGTTGAAAAATCAAAAGCCAAATCCCCCGTAAATCAGGTCCCTGATACAATAGAACCGTTAGAGATCGCAAGAGAGACCACCTGCACAGTTGACGAATTTGCTCTATATAATAGAGCATTAACGCTGGCAGAAGTAAACAAAGATATGGGCGGAATTTCGACTGCTGTAAACAGCATTGGCAGTTTGACGACTACTTGGGGAAGCTTAAAGGCAAGTCATTAATAGTTCAATCACAAAATCATTTTCTTTTTTATGCTTTTGGATTTCAGCCTTTCGCAGGAATGATAAACTCAAAAACTTTGTCATTCCTGCGAAAGGCGGGAATCCAGTATTTATGCAGTTTTTCTGGATTCCATCTTCCGCTGGAATGACAAAAAAAGCCATTTTACCGATAGAACCACTTAAACAAAAGATGCAACATCAACTGACCAAAAGACCAAAAAGCCATCTTGATCTTACAGATTCCGTGATCTCTATCACTAGATTATCACCCTCACGCTCGCAAACAACAGGCTCCCCTTTTTGCCCTGGTATGCTTCCCTCTGCATAAAAAGCTAATTTGTCAGGATAGGCACTCGCTGGAATCCTTATTTTTCCCGCTGTGTTACAGAATACTATCAGCTTTGCACCGTTTTCAACCTGCCTGCTTTGTGGAACAGGCGCCCATCCAATATGACCCATAGGCTTATCCGCAAAGACGAATTCTTGTCCATCAATTGTGATACTGTCACAGTCGTAACCTGCATAAGCAATCAGGTTTTCATCATTATCCATACGGAAGGCAACTGCCCCTGAACCATCATAATCAACGCAATACCCATTCACCCAGAATGACTTTAGGTTGATCCGATTGGGTGGAAGGTTAAGATGTTTCACGATTTCCTCGTCTTGCTCATTATTGCGAGAAAATCCCCCGGGCCAATCTTCTTCCAGTTGCGTCAGATGAGGTGCAAGGGCAACCGTCCCATTTGGAAAATGACATGCAAGGTAATCAGTTGTCCTTGAGATTACCTCAGTGTTATCGTCACGTTCTGTTATATTTGGATATGCCCCTAAATGCTCGAGTACCTCAAACCAGTTACGAGTCTCGTAACCCAGACTTGCGGACTGATCGTCACGGGGTCTGTATCCCAAAAAGGTGAGAGAACCACCTTTAGAATTACGGCAAAGGACTCCAACAACGTGCTTTCCACAACGTGCTACAATCTCAGAACCAGTTTTTGGGGTGACAGGAAAGATGCGATCAACGAGTAAATCTGTCAGAATTATCTGAGGTGTGACTTCCTTCAAGATGCCTTCAAACGTGACCTGATGTCCGGGAACGGATTTACCCCAACCACCATGATCTGGTACATAAGTAACACCGAATAAATCCTGCCAGCGCTCCAATACTGATTCACCGTTTGTATCAATCAATGGCGGAGGACCAGACCAGATAACTCGTCCCCCTGTTTCCGCAAGCTCTTTCATCATATCCATTAGCTTTGGAGATGGGAAAGGCTCAAAAGTCGCTACAAGAGTAGAAAAGTGACGACCAGCTATCTCTAATCTGCCATTTTTGATTTTTCCCATTTTGAGAAGCATTGCCTGAGTTATCATATTTGCGTAGGCATACTGAGTCGTCCACGAACCGAAGCGCTCTTCGGCGCTTACCAGATCAATAGGGTAGAGCATCATAACGTCAACGTCACGGTGTTGCATGTCCTGAACCAGAGAGAAGGCATTCACACCGCCGACTACACCGAAAGCGTTTTGCAATTGATGTCGTCTCCAGCTTATTTCTGAAGGATGTCCCCAGTGTGCGCAATAGGAATAGGGAACTTCGTTTATAATTCCAGTAGAACATGCCAGCGCCAAACCATAGTAGTCACGATCCAGCCACCCGCCTTCGGGATGATCGTTACCTGTCCCTGTCAGGAATTCTCCCCACTTAAAATAGTCGTGGCAGGCAGAAGCAGATTGATGAACGGTATTTGACCAGACGAAATCTGAAGTGTACTCGTATTTCCTGCTGTTCATGTTTGTTGTTCCTGTCCGCCAATAGTCTATCGTCGGGCTTTCTGCCCACGTTGCATGGGCACGGGATTCTAACATATAGCCGATCCTTTCTTCTGCATGTCGCTTGGCATCAACGAACAAATCAACAACACCGTCCTGAAGCAATGCGTAATATTGAGACCTGAATAAAGCTGTCTGGTGTATTTCCTGCGGACTTGAACCAAATACGTGCATTACGCCTTCATTTGCGGTGAGATTCACAGAAAAATCTTCCTGCCCATAAGTGAAATATAGCATATATTTCGCAAGGTCACGATATTGTTCACCGTATTTATCTGCGTACGTCTTTTCTAATCCTGTACTAACATATCGTAAAGTAAACTGTCCATGATCATGATGACCGAAATAATCCCAATCCTGCTGTATGTGCATCTCGTCAGAATATAGCCCGCAAAGCTTTACGCCTGCATCAATATATTTGTTCAAAAGAGTTTTGAGGTATGGAAGTGCAGAATCACTGAAATAGTCCATCTCTGGCACGCTGTAATGCTGAACAACCAGAACCCTGTCCAGATTTCCAATCTCGTTCCGCCGAGTAACGGAAGAACAGACGTCAGTTCGCCCTTTGCCAGAAATGCAAACCCGTCTTGCCACAGAGCCGCTCAGTCCTTCATATATCTCAGTTTTCGCAACTTCGCTTATTTCAACAATAGAATCAGGGTTGACTACACGATAGGGCGTGTCGTGTATTGGTTGCTCATGGAAAGCAAAAACCCTCACATTTTCAGGCGTTACGTCAATAGGTCCTTTGTTATTGACCCATCTTTTATGCTGCCACAATTGAACATTGAACGCACCTGTTTTTGGGTCTCGCAGACCTTTGCGATATTGTAGCCATCTACCAGATTCACCAGTAGCTTTTGCATAAGCATGACCGATTTCGAGAGGACTAAGCAGGCTGAGTTCCAGACGAAGCCCGTAGTTGCTGGCAAACTGACCAATTTTTGATATAAGTTGAACGTACTCATCCATATCTGGCGTCAGCTTGCGAGGGGAATCAGTACCGGGACGATATTGACGGAAGAAGTGATCAAATGCGACCATTAACTTGCGGGCGCCATGTTTACTTACAGCTTCACATATCTGTCGTAAACTGCGTTCATAAGGTTCAAATCCTGTGGCAAGATTGAGAACCTTATCAGGATCATTCGCCATATCAACTAATTCCTCGTCGCTAACAAGTATGATCCCTGCTCCCGGCAATTGGAAAGCATAAGGTCCGGGATAGCTGATTAATTCACCAAGATATATATCTTCTGGTATATGAATGTTCATTTTCTACTCCTCTCTTTCAATTCAATCCATTTTTTAAGATTACAGTATAATATTATACCATTTTGACAATTTTACAGAGACCGTTGCAAATAGATATTAGTAATAATAAGGTATCATGATAGTTAAGAACAGAAAAAACTTGCCAAAACGATAAAAATGCCATAAACTACCAAATTGACAACGAAAGGAAGGTGGTCTATGGCAACAAGAAAAAGATAACACGTTTCGAGTGAAATGGCAAGTAAATTCACAGGTGTTAGAAGCAGTAATCATTGAATTGTGTCAAGACCCGTTAGCGAAACTCTATGAGTTACAACAGCGAGTAAATGCAAGATTATCAAGAGATGACCTGACTGTTGCTAACATTAGAGTAGCATTGGAACAGATACCTTATGCACAAATAAGAGATTCCATAAATGACCAGATAGATAAAGGCAAGGCACACTATCAGGATCATCGGTTAAAGATTCATTGAAATGGATAGTATATTGTATGGTCTTGTATTACTATGGAGTTCCACTATCTGTGTTAGGTAGTTGCACGTTCATAAGACAACCATACTGAGATGGATATTGGGTCTTTTAAGTCAAACAATCTACAATCATGCTTGACATGATTATCACAGTATGGTAGTATTAGAGACATGGAAAACTATATAAAAATCAAAGATAAATTCATAATCGCTGACCCAAAAGATAACGTTGCCACTGCGAGAGTTGAGGTTAAAGCTGATACTGTCCTTATGACTGATGATGGGAGCAAAATAATCATTAAAGAGCTTATCCCGTTTGGTCACAAGGTAGCGCTGAAAGACGTAAACAGGGATGAAGGCGTCATTAAGTATGGGCAGAGGATCGGCATAGCAACCAAAAATATCGCTGTTGGTGAATTGGTGCATGTAAAAAACCTTTCAGGTGAAAGAGGAATGGCTAAGTGAAAACGACTTTTCTTGGATATAAGCGACCCGATGGTACGGTAGGCGTCAGGAATTACGTCCTGATTCTGCCAACGGTCGTCTGTGCAAGCCACGTTGCAAAACGAATATCAGAGGAGGTGCAAGGAACGGTTTCATTGGTGCATGAGCATGGCTGTGCGCAGAACGGTGAAGATAAAGAACAAACAAAGCGTGTTCTTACAGGAATTGCAAAGAATCCTAACGTATCAGCTGTTCTCGTTGTCGGTCTTGGATGCGAGACGATAGGCGTGCCTGAAGTTGCAGAAGAGATTGCAAAATCAGGAAAGCCTTTGGAAACACTAATAATTCAGGATAATGGCGGAACGCTTGAATCAATAAGGAAAGGCTCTCAGATCGCCCAAAAATTAGTAAATTATGCTTCTCAACTGAAAAGAGAGGAATTCGGCATAGAATCTCTGATCGTTGCAACTCAATGCGGTGGTTCGGATGCTTGCTCTGGAATTTCTGCAAATCCAGCTTCTGGATACGCAAGTGACCTTGTTGTGAAAGCAGGTGGAACTGTCATTCTAGCTGAGACTACGGAAATGATCGGGGCGGAACATCTGCTTGCTGAGAGGGGCGTTGACAAAGATGTATCTCAAAAGATTCTCTGGTTTGTCCAGAGAGTTGAAGACCGTGCAAAAGCTATCGGTGTGGATATTCGTCTTGCGAACCCGGCTCCGGGGAATATCGCAGGCGGTATCACTACTCTTGAGGAAAAGTCACTCGGCGCTGTCGTCAAAGCTGGCACTTGCACGATAAACGAAGTCGTTGACTATGGAGTCAAGCCATCCTGCAAAGGATTGGTAATAATGGACTCACCGGGTCAGGATACAGCGTCAATTGCAGGAGAATTGGCATCTGGAGCGCAGATAGTAACTTTCACGACCGGGCGTGGTTCGCCAGTAGGCTCACCAATTGCGCCTGTAATCAAGATAGCGACTAACTCATTGATGTATTCCAGAATGTTAGACAACATGGACGTAAACGCCGGAACAATAGTTGACGGCACAGAAACAATCGAGGAGGTGGGGGAAAGGATATTCGATGAAATATTAGAAATCGCATCTGGTAAGTTGACCAAGAGTGAGATACTCGGTCATAGGGAGTTCTCTATTGATAGGCTACATCCGTTCTATTGATAAAAAAGGAGAAAAAACAAAATGAAAAAATTTCATTTTATGATAACGATATTTATCAGTGTCTTTGCTATTAGTTTAGTGTTTGTAAACATAAGCGGTGCGGCAGTTGATCTAAAAAACGCATTTGTGATCTGGACATTCAGTGAAGGAACAGGTACTACTGTAAAAGACATGAGCGGTAACGGTAATGATGGGAAATTCCAAAAAGACGTTAAATGGGTTGATGGAAAAAGCGGTAAAGGAGTCCAGCTTGATGGAAAAACAACTGCTGTGATGTCCAGCACTGTAAAGGGCGTTGGAAAAACAGCCATCTCCGAATGTCTATGGGTCAAATTTAGTGACCTTACTCCAGAGAACCAGTTTGGATATATAAGCTGTACCGGTACATCTAATGCAAGATATTTCTACTACTCAACATGGAGTTCGGCAGGCGCTCCAAATGATGCGGTCCATTGTGGAACTCTTGATACCAAAGGCGCCTGGGGTAGAGGTATCGCAACAGGCAGAATTTTCAAGAAAGATATTTGGTACTTCATTGCCGGCGTTATAGATACAAAAGCGGGATTAATTAGAGTTTACGTAGATGGAAAGAAACCCGGAGACGGGGAATTAAAGATTGACGCAGGTGATATACCCGGTACTCCAAAAGAAATATGGGCTGGCAGTAGTCCAGAGAATTATGCATTCGTTGCAGGTACAATTGATGATGTCGCATTCTTCAATGTCGCTTTAAGCGAGGCGGATGTTAACGATATAATGAAGAATGGATTCGGCAATACAACTGCTGTTCAAGCTGGCGGTAAAGTCGCTATTGAATGGGGAAACATTAAGACTCAGTAAAACAAATTATCGTAGGGTCATGGTACGCCGTGACCTTATGAAGAATGGGGGTATATTAAATGCGGATTATTTTGGTAATAATAGCTGTTATATTTGCCTTCAGTCTTGTGTTTACTGGGCAAAGCAAGGCTTTTGATCTAAAGACAGCTTTCTTGATCTATACATTTGAAGAAGGCGATGGTGATACAGTTAAAGATCAAAGCGGCAACGGAAACGACGGCACAATTAAGGGAGCCAGTTTTAAATGGGTTAACGGGAAAAATGGCGGTGGACTACTCCTTGCAGGTGCTAATCACTCGATTAACACTACAACAGTAGCTGGAGTCGGAAAGACGTTTTTCTCGGAATGTTTATGGGTAAACTTTGCAGACCTTGCTACAGAACAACAATTCGGATACATAAGCTGTACCGGTACAGCTAATGCAAGATATTTCTACTTCTCATCATGGAGTTCTGCCGGAGCACCAAATGATGCTCTTCATTGTGGAACACTAGATAAAGCTGGGGCATGGGGTAGAGGTATTGCTACTGGAAGGGTCTTTAAAACAAAGCAATGGTATCACGTTGCTGGCGTGATAGATACTAAGAATGGATTCATCAGAGTTTACGTAGATGGTGCAATGGTTCAAGAAATGAAGATGGATGTTGGTGATACTCCCGGTACTCCAAAGGAAATTTGGGTCGGAGGAAGTTCAGAAAACTATCAATGGATAAATGGTACTATAGATGACGTTGTTTTCTTTAATGTAGCGTTGACCGAAGCTGATATTAACAGTATCATGAATAATGGTATAAAGGGGGTGGCTGTTCAGGCACAAGGCAAACTCCCTATCACTTGGGCAACGATCAAATCTAAATAAATTGTTTCAGTAAGTTGTTAAAATGTATGGAGTAGCATGGCTTCAGCCTGCGTTTAAAAGTAGATATTTTGTTAAAAACGCAAGCTAAAGCTGTGCTACTTCGTTTTAATATTCAGAAAGTGTCGTGACTCGGATGGAAGTAAAAACAGATATTATAAATGAGTTAGAACTTGATGGTCTATGCAAGGCACTTCTGGATGCAGACCCGGACATTCAAGACATTATACTATTCGGTTCTTATGTCTATGCCCCATCATTAGCCTGTGATGTTGATCTGCTTGTCACTACGGTTAAAAAGAAACCTTATGATAACTATTATAATACTGTGGCAGATTTTCCGATCTATGTTGATCTAATAATAAAAGAATCAGGCGAAATTATAGGAGACCGTATTGCTTGGGGATTAAAATCAACGGGTCAGGTTCTTATAGGTAGTGGAAAGATATTATTTGAGGTGATGAAAATACCAATGGTGACTTTTGAACGAGCAAGAAAGATTCTGCAACGTGCAGATGAAGATTTTCTGAGTGCTAAAAATAACCAAGATGCAGACGTCAAAGATGAAGCATATAGAGATTCTTTTAATAAGCTCTTTGATGTTGCACGTAATTCTGTAATGGCTTATCTAGGCAGTGATGAAACAAGATGGGGAAAATTAAAGCGAGAATTACCGGAAGATTTTCAGGAAAGGTTCAATCGAATTATAAATACGCTTCATATCGTTTACTCTTATGAAGGTGGATATCCGAAAGATGGCACTGACGAAGAGTTTATGAAATGGAGAACTATTATTGAACAATTCGTAAATGATCTGGAACAGGCATCATAATGAAATATGATATAGCGGCAAAGAGAATAGTAGATATAGGAAAAGAACAGATATTAAAAGAGTTCTTTGGGATTGAATCCGACAATATTCAATTCTAAAGGAGGCGAGATATAATGATACAATCACCGGTTTATGAGTTTATTGAAGAAGAAGGAATAAAAAAGGGTATTATAATAGGAAAAGAAGAAGGGAAAAAGCAAGGTCTTTATGAAGCACTATTATTCGTATTGGAGATAAAATTCGGAGTTGATGGCATAGTCTTAATGGACAAAGTAAAGAAGATTGAATCCCTTGAAAAACTTGAAAAGATTAAAGAAGCAATCAAGATCACTAATAAGATTGAGGAGATCGAAAAGCTTATTTAATTTCTTTAATCTCATAGACCTATTTTAATTCGTGAAATTCGTTTATTTGTGTTTATTTAAATTAACAACAAGAGGTGCAAAACGAAAATGCAAGTAAAAAAAGTAGTTCTGGCGTATTCAGGCGGTCTGGATACATCGGTAGCTCTGAAATGGATTCAGGAAGAATATAATGCGGAAGTGATAACCTATACTGCTGATCTCGGTCAAGGGAGGGAATTAGACCTTATTGAAAAGAGAGCAAAAGACACTGGCGCTGTCAAAGTATACATCGAGGATTTAAGAGAGGAATTCGTCAGAGGATACGTATTCCCGGCTCTTAAAGCAGGGGCAATATACGAGTCCAGATATATGTTGGCTACTGCACTTGGACGACCTCTCATAGGCAAACGAATGGTTGAAATTGCCCAAAAAGAAGGTGCTGACGCAGTTGCTCACGGATGCACAGGGAAAGGCAATGATCAGGTTCGTCTTGATGTTACAACGATGGCTTTGGACCCGAAGCTAAAAATCATTGCTCCAGTTCGTATATGGTCAATGAAATCCCGTGAAGAGGAGATCGAATATGCTCAAAAGCATAATATTCCTGTTCCAGTAACAAAGAAAAGCCCTTACAGTATTGACTTGAATCTCTGGGGAAGGAGTATAGAGTGTGGAATTCTGGAAAATCCCTGGCTCGAGCCACCAGATGACATTTATGAATTGACAGTATCACCACAAAAAGCGCCAGATGAACCAACTTATGTTGAAATTGAGTTTGAGTCTGGAATTCCAGTAAAACTTGATGGGAAAGAATTGTCACCTGTTGATCTGATTGATACACTATCCAAGATCGGGGGGGCAAATGGAGTCGGTCGAGTTAGCTTCGTTGAAGATCGTCTAGTCGGAATCAAATCACGAGAGACTTACGAGTGTCCAGCCGCAACGATCCTGTTCCCTGCAATCAAAGCCCTTGAAGAATTGACATTAGACAGGCAGACTATTCATTTCAAGGAAGAGAAAATATCTCACGAATACTCACGTCTAGTATATTTTGGTCTTTGGTTCAGCCCATTGCGTGAGGCTCTAGACGCTTTTATTGACGTGATTGAGAAAAACGTGACTGGCACTGCTCGAGTGAAGCTATACAAAGGTAACTGTAACGTAGTCGGTGCAAAGTCACCATATTCATTATACGATCAGGCTATGGCGACTTATGATGTCGGTGATATGTTTGATCATACCGCCGCTGAAGGTTTCATTCAGCTTTGGGGTCTACCACTGAAGATCAAAGCGGCTAGAGATATGAAAAAGGATTGAAAATTGAAGATTAAAGACTTAAAGATCGCAGGACTTCAGGAGATAATGATGGCAAGAATTGACGGCAGAAAATTTGACCAGTTGAGACCAGTAAGGATAACAAGAGATTATATAAAACATGCGGAAGGGTCTGTCCTTATCGAAGTCGGTGACACAAAAGTCATCTGTACCGCATCAATAGAGGAAAAAGTTCCAAGATTTATGGAAGAGGACGGACAGAAGCGAGAAGGTGGATGGGTCACAGCAGAATACTCGATGCTTCCCCGATCTACTGGCACCAGAAGTCAGCGAGAAGCGTCACGAGGGAAGATAGGTGGTCGCACTCAAGAGATACAAAGGCTTATCGGTCGCTCAATGCGCGCTATCATAGATATGAAACTACTTGGTGAACGAACTATATGGATAGATTGTGATGTCATTCAGGCTGATGGCGGAACACGTACTTCCTCAATCACAGGCGCTTTCATAGCTCTACGTGACGCATGCTCCTACTTATTAGGCAAGAAAACAATAAAGGAGATGCCAATAATAGATTTCATTGCCGCTACCAGCGTTGGAATAATCAAAGGCGAGAAGATGCTTGATTTATGCTATGCAGAAGATTCCAATGCAGACGTTGACATGAACATAGTCATGACAGGCAGTGGAAAATTCGTTGAGATACAGGGAACAGCAGAAGCGTATCCATTCTCCCGTGAAGATGCCGGTGCATTGATTGATTTAGCGACAAATGGGATCCAACAACTGATAGGGCTTCAGAAAAGATTGCTTGATGGCGAAAATGTTGCAGAACTAAAATGACTCACGATCTGATAATAGCAACACGAAACAAAAAAAAGCTGGTTGAGATCAGAGATTTGCTTGCTGATTTAGATTTCAATGTCCTGTCTATTAGTGATTTTTCGGACATTCCAGAAATTGAAGAGGACATGGATACTTTTGAGGGAAATGCAAGCAAAAAGGCGATACAGATAGCTCAGATTAAAGGTAAACTCACATTAGCAGACGATTCAGGTCTTGAGATAGACTTCCTGAATGGTAGACCGGGCATACATTCCGCAAGATTCGCAGGTGAAAATGCCACAGATGAAGATCGGAACAGAAAGGTTCTTGGTCTTATGGAAGGTGTGCCAAAGCACCAGCGAACTGCCCGTTTTAAATGCGCCATAGCTATAGTTGAAAATGAATTTATGGAGATAGTAACTGGAGTTTGTGAGGGTGAAATAGCTACAGAACCAAAAGGTAATCAGGGCTTTGGTTACGATCCTATATTTATCGTCCCTTCTTATGGCAAGACATTCGCTGAACTTGGCGCAGAGATCAAGAATCAGATTAGCCACAGAGCAATAGCACTCAAGAAGGCAAGAGAAGTACTTATAACGTTTTGTCTGCAAAAAGATAACCACTAAGTCACAAAGATACGAAGAGAAATGATTAAAGATTAGAAAATCTGAGATAAGCTTTGCATTTAATCTTCAATCTTCAATTTTGAATCTTAAATCCTTTATGTCTTAGTGTTTTTTCTCTGATAAAGTGTTCAGACAAAATCCTTATGCTTGGTATTTTGCAGTAAATATGGAGGTATAATCATGGATGTAATAAAAGCCATTAGATCGAGAAGAAGCATCCGAAGCTACAAAGATAAGCCAATCGAAGATGAGAAATTGAAAGCAATTCTGGAATCCGCTCGTTTATCGCCGTCTGCAAGCAATCGTCAGGAAAGAAAGTTCGTCGTTGTTACAGATAAGGCAATGCGAGAAAAATTAGTAGATGCGGCGCATGGTCAGCGATTTGTAGGACAGGCTCCGGTAGTGATAGTCGCCTGTGCTACTGAAACAACACACATTATGCCCTGCGAGGAACCATCTTACCCAATTGACATGGCTATTGCAGTTGACCATATCACTCTTGAAGCAGTTGAGCAGGGATTAGGAACGTGCTGGATAGGGGCTTTCAAACAAGATGAGGTCAAAAAACTGCTTGGTATACCTGATAATGTCAGAGTTGTAGCTCTGCTACCATTGGGTTATCCTGACGGAACTCCTGATCCCAGACCCAGAAAAAGCCTTGATGAGATAGTGTCTTATGAGATCTGGAAGTAAACATTAAGTCTTTCATGAGCAAATGCTTTATCCGCTAATTTACGCAAATCTTCACGAATCTTTTTATTAAATTCGCGATTATTAGCGTTATTCGTGGATTTATTCTCTGAATAGTTTGAGGAGGCGAAATATATCGGCATGAAAGCCGCAGTTATTGGTTTAGGGCGTTTCGGTCGAAGTTTGGCTATTGGCTTATCAGAAAGAGGCGTGGAAGTAATAGCTGTTGATAAAAATAGAGAGCGAGTTGAAGCTATAAAAGATAAAGTCGCACTTGCTGTTATACTTAACAGTGAAGATGAGGAGGTGCTTAGAGCCCAGGGTATTGATAAAGTTGACGTCGCTATTGTCAGCATGGGCGAAGAAGATTTTAGATCAATAGTGTTGACGACTGTATTGTTAAAGAAAATAGGTGTTAAAACAGTCATCAGTCGAGCTTTGGAACACATAGATAAAGAGATACTAAAAAATATCGGTGCAGACAGAGTAGTTTTCCCGGAGGTTGAGATGGGTCAAAAGCTTGCTCGCACGTTAGCTTCACCAGCGATTGTTGATTGCATAAATCTTGAGAATCACGAAGACTTCAGTATAGCACAATTAAATTCTCCAAAGCGATTTTTGGGAAAGACTATAGGAGAACTACAAATTGCTAATAAGTATGGTGTGAATATCGTACTGATAAAGCGGAAATTTGAGAAGATAGACAAAAGCGGGAATTATGTAATCGAAGAGAAGATCAATTATGTTCCTCGTGCCGAAGATGTGATCAATGAGGGTGATGTGCTTTGGCTCGTTGGCAAAACTGAGGACGTTCAGAACATGACTAATCTGTGATTGATTTAAAATCACTTACACTATAAAGTGTCATATAAGAGAATAATAATGGGATAGTTTAATGTTAAACCAAATTGTAATTTTTGATGTATCTAATAAGTCCATAATCTTGGATCAAAAGGCAGATTTAGATGAGATTGAACGCCTTGATCATGAATTATATCAACACTTCAAAGATCGTTTCTGTGTCGAACCCCGCCTGTCTCGTTCGCTAGTAAGCTTTCAATCTAGCAAAAACAAAGCCATTTATCGGTGGTATAAATTCAAAGAAGCCTTTTCACCATCTTTAGTAGAATATCTTTTTAATAAATACAATATCATAAATGGCTCAGTTTTAGATCCATTTGCTGGTATTGGAACATCTTTGTTTACAGCGAGTGAAAGAGGAATAAATGCTGACGGTATTGAATTACTGTCAATTGGACAAGAAATAATCACTACAAAGAGAATTCTTGAAGGATTTAGTGATGACGATATTAAAACAATCGAAAAATGGTCTTTAGTGCAACCGTGGAAGCAATTAAATCAAAAAATTCCTCTGAATGAATTACGTATCACAAGAAACGCATATCCTGAACAGACAAAAGAAGAAATCGAGAAATATATTTTCACATACACACAAGAAAGTGAACATATACAAGCTGTTTTAAGATTCGTTCTATTGTGTGTTCTAGAATCGGTAAGTTATACCCGTAAAGATGGTCAATATCTAAGATGGGATTACAGGTCCGAAAGACGACAGGGGAAAGTACCTTTCGACAAGGGATTAATTCTCAGCTTTGAGCAAGCTATTTGTAATAAAATAAATGAAATCGTCTCTGATATAAGACAAATGAAAGAAAAAGGATTTTTCGCCACTAAGAACCCTCAAGGTAAAATTAACCTATATAGAGGTTCATGCCTTGATATAATGCCTGCTTTCCCTGATGCTAGGTACAATGCCATAATAACATCCCCTCCATATTGTAATCGCTATGATTATACTCGTACTTATGCACTGGAATTAGCTTTACAGGGCATAAACGAGCAAGAATTAGCGAACCTTCGTCAACAAATGCTAAGTTGCACTGTTGAGAATCGTACCAAGAACCTATTAAATATAAATCCTGAATGGTCTAATGCTATCACTGTTGCAGATCAACATGAATTATTGCAAGCTATACTACAATACTTAGATGATCAAAAAGAACAGGGTATGTTGAATAACAACGGAATTCCCAGAATGGTTCGTGGTTATTTCTACGAAATGGCTTGCGTAATTGCTGAATGCTCAAGAGTGATGAAACCTGATGCTTTATTATTTATGGTCAATGATAATGTACGATATGCTGGTGCAAGTATCTCCGTAGATATGATACTTTCGAGTTTTGCTGAAAAGCTTGGGTTCAATTTGGAAAACATCTTAGTATTACCAGATGGTAAAGGCAATAGTAGCCAGCAGATGGGTGAGCATGGACGAAAACTCCTTCGCAAGTGCGTTTATGTGTGGAGGAAGCTAAATGAATAAATCATATATTCAACACTTAAAATCAAGCAAAGATTTAGAGACCACTTATGAGGCGGTTTGCGCAGGTTTTGTCTCACTAGCTTTAGAAAAAAACAGACAATCTACACCTTATGTTGAAGAAGCAAGAGCATTGAAAGTTGCCGCTTCAAAAGCTAAAACGCCATCTGATTTATTAAATATTGTTGATATACAATCAGCTTTGCTAACTTCAGCAGGATTATCAGACAAAGCGAAAAACTATCTTTTACCTGAAGATAAACGAAAAGCAATAGTAGAATTAATTCATAACTTTCTTGAACCAGCAGGAAAAAGTTTTGTAGAAGAACTGATTTTCAGGTTTCTGATAATACGTGGAGATAGTTTCGGTGGTTCTATGCGAAACATCGGAGGAACTATTGCTCAAAGAAAAATGACTCGTGCTATTATCTCTGCTATTAAGGTTTCAGGTAAATCTTATAAATGGCTTCATTCTGAAACAAGGAAATGGATACAGATGCCTGAAAATGATGCAGACATAGAGATATTTTCAGATGGAATCAGTTGGTGTAAAGATGAGCAATATAGAACGATGATTTATAATCGAAAAATACCTATTGTTGGGAATAATGTGGATTTGTGTTTGTTTAATTGCAATCCAGAAGAGCTTTCTGATAAGCGAGGTGCTAAGGCAGTTATTAATTCACATTCTTTGTATATTGCACTTGGAGAGCTTAAAGGTGGAATAGATCCTGCGGGGGCTGATGAACACTGGAAAACGGCACAAACTGCTCTCAATCGTATTAGAGAAGCATTTGAAAAGACTGGGCATAAACCATATATTTTCTTTATAGGTTCTGCTATAGAGTCTAAAATGGCATCCGAGATCTGGGATCAGTTACAGAATGATATACTAGCAAATGCTGCAAATTTGAATGACGATAACCAATTAGCTTCTTTATCCCATTGGTTATGTAATCTATAGTATTTTAAAATTATTAGAACTCTTTAGAACTTATGAACAGGGTATATCTTCCCGTTCATAAGCTAGTAATATTACATACCTTTCGTCATTTCGAGGAGTGCTTTCAAAGAATCATCATCTGAACCAATAGGCCAATATTCAGTTCCTAAGAATCCCTGATAATTCGTTCCAGCGATACTCTTAAAGACATTCTTATAATTTATCTCACCAGTTCCGGGTTCGTGCCTGCCGGGTACGTCAGCCAGATGGAAATGCCCGATCTTGTCTA
>Ga0315279_10000781_pt1 | contig 58273 bp, 53 predicted proteins | sample YL17G06_20_MG_FD_203694 | JGI IMG/M metagenome (GOLD analysis project Ga0315279, IMG submission 203694) | Sediment microbial communities from Yellowstone Lake, YNP, Wyoming, USA - YL17G06_20 | ecosystem: Environmental > Aquatic > Freshwater > Lake > Sediment | place: USA: Wyoming | collected...
ATGTCCAATGACTATGAAAAATTGATGCTTTTATGTGAAAATGTCAAACTGTCAATTCTCTTCCTTTATCTTATGTTCCACCGGTTGACTTATTGCATCCATCAACCCATTTTTTAACACCCTCAATTTATTAGTTTCTATCTCTTGGGATGTTTTCAATCTTGCTTCTGAAGGTAAATAGCTCCATGTAGCATCGGCATGTCCTCTAAATATATATTCATTATACAAATCTCGGTGATCATATATTAATAATAAATCATAAATACTCTTAAATACTTGCCTACCCTCTGAATTATCAACAGGCTTGATCTGATGTCTATAATTACTTGAAATCTGTAGCAAATTATACTCTTCGAGATTTATTATCTTTTGAGCATATATTAAGGAAATCGCCCCTGGATCTCCACTTAGAGCAGCTTCTACTTCGATATTTGGGGTATCTTTAAATCTCCCTCTGAGCTTTTGAATCGTAATATATAGTTTTTGTGCTAACATTTCTTTCACCAACAGCAACAATTAAAACTGACAGCTTTCGCTGCCTACTTCATAAACTCAAATCACTGACATTCTACAAAATCCATTCTATTGAGTCAACAGATAAAAGGTTAGTATCACCTTTTATGATACCTTAAAATGGTCTCAATGGCACGTATTTTCTACAACTTCACACAATGTGAAATCCTTAAATATGAGTTATTATTGGACGAAATTTAGGTTAAGGACTTGCTGATATAAAAACCTCAAATCTGTCTTTCTTCGCTTTGCATACAGGACAAATTTCAGGTGGACTGTTTCTTGCGCACAGATAACCACATACCTTACATCGCCACACAGGATATGAAAGGGTACCAGCAATATTCGGTTGCTGTGATTCCTCTTTCTTTTTAGTCCTTTCTGATCTTGGTGGTCTTCGTTCGGGTATTGATTCAACCTGTTTAATACCTTTAGCAATGTCCGTAGATACATAAAGGGCGCAGAAACACGTACCATAGTCATCCAGGTCCGGGTCTCTGTAATCACATGGGCATATTACGTCAATGTCCTCTTCCTTCACTCCTGAAGCAAGCCTGCATGGGCAAGCCCAATAGCTATACCTTAAAACATATAGTCAATTAGAATAATTCCTAATCTTTCACCCCTAGATGCACAGCGTGTTCCCTGCCTTGTTTAACCTTCTCGTAATTACCAAATATATCTCTGAAGTTCCGCTTGATAAACTCTCGCAAACCTGCTATTGTCACAACGTATAGTTTGCCACCTTCTTTAAGATGGCTCATAGCATCAGAAAGTATTATATAAAGCATCTCCTTTCCTACGTTTGCAGGTAAGTTAGAAGCAATAACGTCAAACTTAACATCATCAGGAACATTACAGAATGCGTTGCTTAGGAAAACTTCACAATTCGTTAATTGATTAATCATGACGTTTTTCTTTGCATATTCAATAGCGACAAAGTCCTTGTCAATCATGTAGACTTTACCAGAAACTGACATCTTAGCCATATTCAATCCGATAACACCGTAACCACAGCCTATATCAAGGCAGACATCAGATTCTTTGACTTCCAAAAAATCTATAAGCAGTCTGGAGCCTGCATCAATCTCTTTTGGTGAAAATAACCCCCATGTAGAATGGAATGTAAAATCAAACCCTCGAATGTTATCTTTGAATACTATATCTTCCTTGAGTTTACCTATATCCAATCAAAATCCCTCTGATAATCTAACTTCTGTTATTATCTGACAATTCAATTACTCTAATCTTTTCCGGGTCTTTAATACCCAAACGATGCTCAGGGTCAGCGGCGGTGGAAATATATTTCACAGGTCGCCCAACAGCCGCCAGAGGTGGTAATCCTGCACTTGCCCTCTTTTCTTCAAGGAGTATTAAAGCGATCTGGTCTACAGCGACAGGATCAGTGCCTATGATCAATCCATTGTAATTCCATACAAATCTTGGTTTATAATCCGTCGGTCCACCTTCAAAAAGAATATTTATAGCATCACATATAATGAGCTTATTTTTCTCTTTGATATGCTGTGACATATATAGATCAGCTACGTAAGGGTCACAATTGTTCCCATGAAATTTATTTGGATTCTCGATAGCGCCAAAGTAGTTTTTGAGGCTCATGCTAAGACCAGCGATATTGTGGTCTTTTAAAACAGGCACATTCACTGATGCACTACACTGGCGTGAGAGTATCTTGCTGATCCTTGACCCAACTGAGCGACTGACTACAAGTTCTTCTCCATAGCCAAAACGTGGTTTTGTACCGTAGCATTTTATTCCCGGCCTATCGGCATTAATCGTATATCCACTGGCTGTTAGTTCTCTATCATCACGATCCCATATTATTATCTGCTCTGGCGGTACTCCGATCCCTATCAAGCTGTCTGCTATTGCATAAGAAAGTTCAGGATGTGTTGGAATCAGGGGGGCTATGCAATTTACCTTGACCCCAACAGTATCAGTAGGCTTAAAAAGCATCTTCCATGCAACATCTGGAGATTGAACTCCTAATGCTTCAGGAACTGCCATATCAAGCATTTGCTTTATAATAGCACGATCAGGTTTTGCAAGATTTTCGCTTTTTATGATTACAACAGTAGCACCATCTATCGGTTGTTTCACTGTGGAAGCAGTATTCGCTGACTTAACAGCACATCCGGGGATCTGAGAAATACCTATTCCAGCGAGAAAAGCAGTCTTTATAAAATCCCGTCTTGTAAGTTGTAAAAAAGAAATTTTTTTCACAATTTCCTTCGTTCCTTAATCTACTATTTTTATTTTACCCCAAGTGGTAGTAACTTTATTCTCTGATTCAACAGAAAGTTGAGATTTTGCGTTGTAGTTCTGCACTACCTCATCTTTACTTAATGCTCTATTATACATTCTAACCTCATCAATAACGCCATTGAAAACGTTGACCCAGCCATCTTGACCAATGAAGAAGGGATCCGGGCTACTATTTATATTGGGAATTTTTGCACTACTCTTCTCAACGCCATTCAGATAGCATTTTATTTCGTTGCCATCAAATGTTCCTATGATATGATACCATTCTCCCGGATTTAGTTTTTGTTCAACAGTTATCCAGACAGAGCCTCCGGCATTAAACTGAAATCCCATAAAACTACCACCCGGAGCATTATACCTAAGTTGCCAACCCCAATTACTCTGCGCTTTACATACAGGACCGGCGTTCTTTGCCCCACCTTCACCAGCTTCTTTTGGCTTAATCCATGTCTCAATAGTGAGTGCCTTTGTAAGATTTAGACTCTCATCAGTTCCGCAATCAAGAAAATCGTCAACACCATTAAACTCTAAAGCCTCTCTAACTTTTCCATCTACTGTCTTTGGACTACCATTAATTTTGCCATGATTATTTCCTATTATATCCTTAACGACTTTTCCACTAACAGTATCTTTATCGAGAGTCCAATAACTAACCAGTCCATTAGTAGCGACCTTTTGAGCTTCAACGGAATATGAAAAGAATACTAAAACTGCCATTGTGAAGATCAAAATAGATATTCTGTTTAACATTTGAATCTCCTCCTTATCTCAGTATTAACAATTTCACCTATATTTTTTATAGCACCACTTTGAAGATTTTAACATTGAATTTTGATAAAGTCAAGAAATAACCAGAATCCCCCCAAGCATAATCTTTTTGTCCATAAGATTTGATAGTTATTGTAATTTATTGTGCTGATGATTTAATATAGAGTGCGTAAGATTGCTTACACAGTTCAGTGACAAGTCTCAATACTCTTAATATCTCCTTCGGACAAAAACATTATGCTTGGACACTGTTTATTTTCCTCTTGACATATTAATCTTTTTTTGCTATAATTTAAAATTTATATAAATAATTCCTACTGATTTGATAGAGAAATGTCAAGGTTGCAACTTTGGAAATTATATTGTCCTACCATGACTTACCTGTTTTTTCTTACACTAGCAACATGTACTTTTTTGTAGTTGCCAGATATGTATCAAACCAAACTTTTTAATTTAATCAAAATGTCGAAAAGCCTTAACATAGAGTCGTATAAGTAATGTGTCTTCAGTGTGCCATCCCAGAATGATGGAGGAGAGACTATGTATCAGTATCATACAGAAAAATTTGGAAGGCGCGAAAGAAGATCCTACGCAAAGATCCATGCAAAAATGGAACTTCCAGATCTGATTGAGATCCAGAAAAAATCTTATGAAGAATTTCTTCAAAAGGACGTTCCGCCTGAAGAACGAAAAAGTGTTGGATTGCAGGAAGCTTTCATTGAAGTCTTCCCTATTAGCAATTATACTGGCACGCTAACATTGGAGTTTGTAAGCTATTCTCTTGGTGAACCCAAATATGATGTAATGGAGTGTCAGGAAAGAGGCATGACTTATGCCGCTCCAATCAAAGTAAAAGTCAGATTGATTATTCAAGAAAAAGATAAAGAGACTGGAGCAAAATTTAAAGATGAAGTAAGAGAACAGGACGTTTACATGGGTGAACTGCCCATTATGACCGAAATTGGAACGTTTGTCATAAATGGTGCAGAACGTGTTATTGTCAGCCAGCTTCATCGTTCTCCGGGTATAATTTATGAAGATGAAGTTCACATAAGTGGACGAAGACTTTTCTCGGCAAGGATCATACCCTATCATGGGGCATGGATTGAGTTTGAATATGACATCAATGACTTGATATACGTCAGACTTGACCGCCGAAAGAAGATGTACGTAACTTTATTTCTGCGCGCATTAGGATGGGTAAGTGATGAAGAGATCATACGCTTATTTTCAAAGGTTGAAAGAGTCAAACTGCCAAATTGGAGTCACACTGAGGTAGTTTTGGCAAAAGGTCAATTCAGCGAAGGTATTGGCAGATTACTTCTGAAAGATGCTGTGGACGAAAGGTACGGAGAGATTATTGCACGTAACGGAGAGGTATTGGATGAGAATCTGGTTGGAAAAATAGGAACAGCTAACGTTGAGAGCATAGTTGTAACCTCTCCAGAATTTCCGTCTGATCTTATTGGAAGAATAACCGCTACTAACGTGGTGGATAAATCTACCGGCGAGATACTGGTCGGGATCAATCAGGAGCTTACCAAGCTTTTATTGGAGACATTGCGTGACGCAGGTATCGAGGAATTGGAACTGCTAGACAATAGGGACGCAAAATATACAAAATCACTGAGAAATACACTAATGCGTGATACAATCAAAGATCAAGACGAAGCTATGAAAGAAATATTTAAAAGGCTTCAACCCGGTGATCCACCTACTGTCGAAAGTGCCAGAACACTCTTAGAAAGAAAATATTTTGATAATAAGCGATACGACCTTTCACCCGTAGGTCGTTATAAGATCGGCAAAAAACTCGGCATAGATGTCCAGCTTCAGCAGCGAGTGCTGAGGAGAGAGGATATTATTGAGGCTCTTAAATACCTTATGAAGGTTGAATGTGGCATGGGGGCAATAGATGATATTGACCACCTCGGCAATCGAAGGGTGAGATCCGTCGGAGAACTTTTGCAGATGCAGTTCCGACATGGACTGGCAAGGGTTGAAAAAGCTGTTAAAGAGAGAATGACATTACAGGATACCGAAGAAACCATGCCTCATGACCTTATAAACTCCAAACCGCTCAGTGCCGCTATCAAGGACTTCTTTGGAAGCAGTCAGTTGTCTCAGTTTATGCAACAGACAAATCCGCTAGATGAGCTTACTCATAAGCGAAGACTTAGCGCACTCGGTCCCGGAGGATTGCATAGAGATCGTGCAACGTTTGAGGTTCGTGACGTGCATCATACACACTATGGAAGACTTTGTCCAATTGAGACGCCAGAAGGACCAAGTGTTGGGCTGATCGTATCTTTAAGCACTTATGCACGTGTAAATGAATATGGGTTCCTTGAAACTCCATATAGGAAAGTTGTCAATGGTGTTGTTTCTGACAAAGTAGAGTATCTATCCGCAGATCAGGAAGACCCTCTGATTGTTGCTCAAGCAAATGCCCCAACAGATGATACCGGTATGCTTACTGAAACTGATGTTCTGGCAAGATACGAGGATGACTTCCCCAGAGTTAAGCCGGAGGAAGTCAACTACATGGATGTGTCACCGAACCAGATAGTCAGTGTTTCTGCGGCATTGATTCCTTTCCTTGAACATGATGACGCTAACAGAGCGTTGATGGGTTCAAACATGCAACGTCAGGCGGTCCCGCTGATCAAACCACAAGCTCCACTTGTTGGTACAGGGATTGAATACAAAACAGCCAAAGATTCCGGTGCAGTGATCGTTGCCAAACGTTCTGGAATTGTGGAAAGTGTATCTGCTGAAGAGATCATAATTCGTGCTGACCTTCCTTCAACAAGTCCCAGTGATTTGTCTTTTAAGAAAGGATATGACGTATATAAATTGATCAAATTTAAAAGGTCAAATAATGGCACCTGCATAAACCAAAGACCTTTGGTCCGGTTGAAAGATAAAATCGAAGCGGGATATGTTATTGCTGATGGAACATCCACTGAACAAGGCGAACTTGCACTTGGCTGTAACGTGCTAACAGCTTTTATGCCATGGGAAGGTTATAACTTTGAAGATGCTATTGTTATCAGTGAAAAGCTTGTTAAGGATGATATGTTCACTTCGATACATATCGAGGAATTTGAAATGGAATCGCGAGATACTAAGCTTGGCAGGGAAGAATTTACGAGAGATATTCCCAATGTTCCTGAAGAGGCTTTGAGAAGCCTTGATGATGATGGAATAATAATGGAAGGCTCCGTTGTTAAACCTATGGATATCTTGATAGGAAGAGTTACACCCAAGGGAGAAAGTGAACTTAGACCCGAGGAAAAATTATTAAGGGCGATATTTGGTGAAAAAGCAGGGGATGTAAGAGATGCTTCCTTGACCGCCCGACCGGGTGTAGACGGTGTGGTCGTTGGTGTTAAGGTCTTCTCTCGAAGGGAGAAAGAAAAAGAAAAAGCAACTCAGTTTAGAGAAAACTCCCTAATAAAATCTCTGGAAAGAAAATACTCCACTCAGATAAATACTATCAACGAAAGAAAGAACGAAGAGATCAAGATAATACTTTTGGGAAAAACACTTGCAAGTAGCGTATATTTAGATGATCAACTCATTGCAAAGAAAGACGCCAAGCTCACAGAAGAAATGTTAAATTCAGGTGTATTTCTGGATGAGTTTATTGTGAAGGATGAATTGGCAAATATAAATATACAGAGGGTGCGTTATCTGGCAGAGGGGCGCATTGGGGAATTAACACGTGAACGAGATAATAAGATCGAGAAGATACAGAAAGGTGATGAGTTACGCCCCGGTGTCATAAAACTCGCAAAAGTTTACGTCGCCAGCAAACGCAAGATTGACGTTGGTGACAAATTGTCTGGTCGTCACGGAAACAAGGGCGTTATCGCTAAAATTCTTCCAGAAGAGGATATGCCCTATCTACCAGATGGAACTCCCGTAGAAGTTGTTTTGAACCCACTGGGTGTTCCGTCTCGTATGAACGTCGGTCAGGTTTTGGAGACGCATTTGGGATGGGCGGCAAGAGAGCTTGGTATACACATAGCAAGCCCTGTTTTTGACGGCGCAAGCGAAGATGAAATAAAAGAAGCACTCAAAGAAGCAAATCTTCCTGTCTCCGGACAAACAACGCTTTATGATGGTCGAACAGGAGAACCTTTTGATCGCAAAGTCACTGTTGGAATGTCGTACATAATGAAATTGATCCATCTTGTTGAAGATAAGATTCACGCAAGGTCTATCGGACCTTATTCCCTCGTAACACAGCAACCATTGGGAGGGAAAGCTCAGTTCGGTGGTCAGCGTTTTGGCGAAATGGAAGTCTGGGCGCTGGAAGCTTATGGAGCGGCTCATCTTCTCCAAGAGATGCTTACAGTTAAATCCGATGATGTCTCTGGAAGAACAAGAATTTATGAATCCATAGTCAAAGGGGAAAATTCCCCTGAACCGGGAACCCCAGAATCATTTAACGTTTTAGTAAAAGAATTACAAAGCTTATGTCTGGACGTAATATTAGAGCGGCGTTCTGGCTCTAAAGATGAAAAGAGCTCGCTTTTAACAGAAAAAAATTTCGGCTCGGAAGATGATTCAAAATTGAAGATTAAAGATTGAAGATTGAAGATTAAAGATTGAAGATTGAAGATTGAAGATTCTAAGATTACGTTTCCAATGCTAATCTTTATAAATCCTCTAATCTTTTAATTTTAAATCTTCTAATCGTCCAATCTTTAATCCATTCCTAAGGAGGGAATAACGTGCGAGCTGGACAGCAAGTATCTCTTAATCATTTTGATGCTATTACCGTCAGGATTGCCTCATCAGAGCAGATAAAAGATTGGGCAAAAAAGACTGCATGCCATTGCTCACCTACTAGCAGAAGTAAAGGTGAATGCACTTGTGGTGAGGTCAAGAAACCTGAAACTATTAATTATAGAACTTTCAAGCCAGAACCAGAAGGTCTTTTCTGCGAGGCTATATTCGGTCCTCAGAAAGACTGGGAATGTTCTTGTGGAAAGTATAAACGTATAAAACATAAAGGTATTGTCTGCGACCGTTGTGGAGTTGAAGTCACACGAAAAGACGTCAGACGAGAGCGCATGGGATATATTAAGCTTGCGGCTCCAGTATCCCATATATGGTTCTTTAAGGGTATGCCCAGCCGAATAGGGCTTGTTCTGGATATGCCTCACAGGGAACTTGAGAAAGTCCTTTATTTCGAGTCCTACGTTGTTTTGGACCCAAAAGATAGCCCTCTGGAAAAAAAGCAACTACTCACTGAAGAAGAATACAATAAACACAAAAAAAGTGGACATGATTTTCGTGCTGAGATGGGTGCTGCCGCCGTAAAGGAATTGCTTATAGGTATTGATATAGATGCTGAAATTACAACGCTGAAAGCTGATTTGGATAGTACCCAGTCCAAGCAAAAAGAAAAGAAATATGTAAAGAGATTGAAATTACTCACAGCGATACAAAAATCAGGTAACAGGTCTGAGTGGATGATACTTGACATAATCCCGGTTATCCCGCCTGAACTTCGTCCTTTGGTTCCATTGGATGGAGGAAGATTTGCTACCTCTGATCTAAATGATCTTTATCGCAGGGTTATTAATAGAAATAATAGATTGAAGAGATTGATGGATTTGCGTGCTCCCGACGTGATAATCCGTAATGAAAAGCGCATGCTTCAGGAAGCTGTGGATGCACTGCTGGATAATGGACGTCATGGAAGAATAGTTCGTGGACCCGGGAATAGACCTTTGAAGTCTCTCAGCGATATGCTAAAAGGTAAGCCCGGAAGATTCCGTCAGAACCTACTAGGTAAGCGAGTTGATTATTCTGGTCGCTCCGTTATCGTTGTGGGTCCTGAATTGAAAATGAACCAGTGCGGACTTCCAAGAAAGATGGCACTTGAGCTTTTCAAACCATTCATTATTCGCAAGCTTCAGGAAAAGGGCTATTCTACAACTATCAAAAGTGCAAAGAAAATGGCAGAGAAAGCATCTCCCGAAGTATGGGAAGCTCTTGAAGAAGTTATTGCTGAACATCCAATTATACTCAACCGAGCACCGACGCTTCATAGGCTAGGAATTCAGGCTTTCCAACCTATTCTTGTGGATGGTAAGGCAATAATGATACATCCTCTGGTCTGCAACGCATTTAATGCGGACTTTGACGGTGACCAGATGGCTGTTCACGTACCACTGTCTGCCGAAGCTCAGATCGAAGCCAAATTGCTTATGATGGCATCACAAAATATACTGAAGCCGGCGCATGGTAATCCAATATCCGTACCAGACCTTGATATTGTTTTGGGGTGCAATTATTTGACCAAATCAATACAAGAAAATGTTGAAAAAGGATTAAAAGAGCAAGAAAAAGTTTCTGAAGAAACTGAATCCTCGTCCAGCATTGTACCAGTTTTTGCAAATACTGATGATGTTATATATGCTCATGAATTTGGTGTACTTGGTCTACATTCTACTATCAAGTTTAGAGTTAATGGAGAGATCGTAAAAACTACACCGGGACGAGTAATATTCAGTCAGATTGTTCCAGATGACCTTATGTTTTTTGACAAGGGATTGAAAAAAGATATATCATTTGTCAATAAAGAGATGCAGGCACGTGATCTGGAGGACCTGGTTGCTCTATGTTATGATAATCACGGCAATTACCGAACTGCAAAGCTCCTTGATGATCTCAAAGAAATTGGATTCAAATATGCAACAAAGGCGGGAATTTCAATCTGCATAGATGACATGGTGATTCCAGCAGACAAGAAAGACCTTATTGAAAAATCAAAGCGTGAAGTTGAATCTATAATGAATGCTTACAAAGAAGGTCGTATCCCTGATGGTGAGAGATATAATAAAACCATTGGTATCTGGGATCAACTGAAAAAAGACCTTGAAAAATCTCTGTTCAAATCGCTTTACGAAAATTCACCAGACGGGGGGCATGTAGGATTCAACTCTTTGTACATAATGACTGACTCAGGAGCAAGAAGCAAGAAAGACCCGATGAACCAAATATCAGGGATGCGCGGTCTGATGAGTAAACCATCCGGCGAAATCATTGAAACTCCGATCTTAGCTAACCTGCGTGAAGGATTAACTGTTCTGGAATACTTCTTATCCGCTCACGGTGCAAGAAAAGGTCTGGCAGATACAGCTATCAAGACTGCTAGTTCGGGATACCTTACCCGAAAACTTGTTGATGTAGCTCAGGATGTTATAATCAATGAAGAAGATTGCGGTACGCTTAATGGTATAACCAAAACGTCATTAGGTTATGAGGATGAGCCGGGTGTTCTTACGGAAAAGATCGCAGGTCGTACTTCTGGTGAGGACATTGTGGACCCAAGTACAGGTGAGATTATTGTCAGGTATAATGAAGAGATCACAAAGAAACTTGCACGAAAGATAGAATCCACAGGAATTGTCAGCGTCAGAGTCCGTTCGCCACTTACCTGTGAATCGGAACGTGGAGTATGTAGAAAATGTTATTGTGCCGACTTATCCACGTGGAAACTGGTCAATCCGGGTGAAGCGGTAGGCATAATAGCCGCTCAATCAATAGGTGAGCCCGGTACACAGCTTACAATGAGAACGTTCCATACAGGTGGAGCCGTAGGTGATGCGAAAATAAAATCAAGCGCAGAAGCAAAAAATTCGGGTATCGTCCTTTTCTCAAACGTGACAACTGTTGAAAAGCCTGATGGCACACTTGTCGTCACGAACAGAAACGGCGAAATCTCTATCCTTGGTGAGAAGGATGAAGTACTATTCAGCTTTGAGCTAAAGCAAAAAAATACCACAGTTGTATTAAAAGAACTCAGTGAGCATCAGCCCCCTGAGATCATCAGACAAGAATTCGAGAGAAGAAACCTTACGCTTTCTCTAAGTGATCTAATTATGGTTGACGGAAAGGTAAAAGGTTCTGAATGGATTATTGTTGACAATCAAAAAGTCTATACCATCAAGAGAGAAGGCAATCGGTTTGATGTTCGTACTGGAGTCAGAGAACGACACTCCGCTTTATATGGTGCTATGATAACAACTCCTGATGGTGGAGATATCGAAAAAGGTAATACTCTTGTGGAATGGGACCCAAATAACATCGCCATTCTAACAGAATACGGTGGAAGAGCAAAAATCGAAGACGTCATCGAAGGCGTGACGATGCGCATCGAGATTGACGAAACTACGGGTCATTCCAACAGAGTCATTGTAGAGCATAAGGAAGAAAATCTACATCCAAGAGTCGCTATATTAGATGAGAACGATGACGTTATCACAAGATATGACATATCAACTGGGGCGACTATTGACATTGATGATGGTGATATTGTTTCTCCCGGTCATGCTCTGGCAAAGATCCCCAGAGGGCTTTCTAAAGCGAGAGACATAGTGCATGGTCTTCCACGAGTTACAGAGTTATTAGAAGCTAGAAAACCAAAAGACTGTGCTACAATCACCGACATTGATGGTTTTGTAAAATTTTCCGGCATGAGCAGAGGTGCAAGGGTATTGAAAGTCGTCAACCCCAACGGAACAGAAAAAGAATACCGTATCGCTAGAGGAAAGCATCTTATTGTCATAGATGGTGATTGGGTCTCAGCAGGAAACGGACTTACAGACGGTTCTATTAATCCTCACGATACACTGGCTGTGTTGGGAGAAAACGCTGTTCAAGAGTATCTAGTTGACGAGGTTCAAAAGGTTTATCGTGCAGCGGGAGAGCATATTAATGATAAGCACGTTGAGACCATTGTCAGACAGATGATGAGAAAAATTCGAGTGCTTTCTTCGGGGAATACTGATTTCCTCGTAGGTGATGAAGTTGATAAGTTTATTTTCAGGAAAGAGAATAACCGTGTCATTGAGTCCGGAGGTACGCCGGCAAACGCTGAACCTATACTGCAAGGGATTACAAAGTCTGCTCTCAGTACGGAAAGCTTTATCTCTGCGGCATCGTTCCAGCAGACAACAAACGTTCTTACTACCGCTGCACTCAGTGGTAGAAGGGATGAACTTCGTGGGCTTAAAGAGAATGTCATCATGGGACGTCTTATTCCAGCAGGAACCGGCGCCCCTCAATACAGGCAGATTGGTGCTATGTCTGCTATAGAGCGACCGGCTCTTGTAGCTTCAGGTGGAACTACTGAAGATCAGCCTGCGAAATAAGCATGTAAATATTGCATTCAATTCACAAGGGACAAGGTATAACTTGTCCCTACTTCATTTATATTTGGTTTTTTACCAAATTTCTTTCTTTTCTGGTTCTACTACCCCTCACCCGTTACTCATTACCAGTCACTTATAATTGCACTTGACTTTCTTTTGACGTATCTGCTAAAATTATTACGCAGAGATTCAAAATTAGGGTGCGTTTATGGTTAGTTTTTAGAATACCTATAAGGAATTGAAACCCTCCTCTTGGTTTGTGTTTTGGTATGCGCACCCTGATATATTTTATCTTTTGGAGAAAAATTGAAACTTATAGTCGGTCTTGGAAATCCAAGCAATAAATACGAATATACTAGGCACAACGTAGGTTTTGGCGTAATTGACATTTTCCGTCATGAACTTCAACTAGGTAAGAATTTTAGAAAAGAGCATCATTCACTTGTGATTGAGGGTCAGTTAGAATCCAATAGATTATTATTGGCAAAACCTCAGACTTTCATGAATTCCAGTGGCATAGCTGTTCAGGATTTGGCATTAGACTACGAAATTCCGTTAGAAGACATTATTGTAATATATGATGACCTTAACCTTGAATTTGGGTTCCTGAGAATAAGGCGCAGTGGAAGTGCAGGTGGTCACAAAGGCGTAAAATCAATAATAGAGTCACTTGGAAGCCAATCGTTTCCGAGAATTCGCATAGGCATTGGTCAACCTTCTCAAGACACTGAAGTAATTGACTACGTACTAAGCAGGTTCACATCCAAAGAACGTGAAGAGATCGAAAAAGTAGAACAAAGCGCAGTTGAAGCATTAAAGATCATGATTCTTGAAGGTGTTGAGCCTGCAATGAATAAATTTAATACCCGTCAGATTTAAAAAGCATTCATGCTTAAATATCGTTCACCTCTATCGGATAGTATTGTTACGATGGTATTTCCTGTTCCTATTTTTTCGCTTAATATTAAAGAGGCGAGTACATTGGCTCCAGATGATATGCCTACCATCAATCCTTCTTCTCTGGCAAGTCTTGACATCATTTTCATGGCATCTTGACTTTTTATTGCGATCACTTCATCAATCTCATCCATGCAGACCAGTTGTGGTATAAATCCTTCGCCGATTCCCTGTATATCATGTTGTTTGGGTAACTCACCGCTCATAACTGCTGATTCATAGGGTTCTACTGCTACGATCTTTACATCATGATATTTTTCTTTTAGTGCCTGAGTAACACCCATTAATGTTCCACCAGTACCAACACCGGCAACAAATACGTCTATTTTTCTGCTGATCTGATCGAGGATACTTTTGCCTGTGATCTCACGATGGGCAGAAATATTATCAGGATTCTCAAACTGATTAGGAAGCCATACCTCTGGATTTGCTTCTACCAATTCTTTATATTTAGCGATAGCGCCTTTCATATCATCTGCTGGCGGAGTAAGGACGATCTTTGCACCAAAAGCCTTCATCATCTGTTGTCTTTCGATGCTCATATTTTCGGGCATAACCGCAGTAAATTCATAACCCCTATGTGCAGAGATCATAGCAAATGCTATTCCTGTATTTCCAGTAGTAACTTCTATTATTTTACTCCCCGGTTTGAGTAATCCTTTACTTTCGGCTTCGCAGAGCATATAATAAGCCATTACGTCTTTTATACTGCCTGATGGATTATACGTTTCAAGCTTGGCAAGAATCCTGTTACCAGTATTATTTACTTTCGTTAATTCTAATAAAGGACCTTTTCCGATTTGTCCAAGAATGTCTTTGCAGTACATATCGTCCAAAATTATTGCCTCCTCCATGAGCTAGCAAAAAAACTATTATTTCTCTAGTTTTTCCCGAAAGACTTTTGTTATAGCAGGTACTACTTCATTTAAGTCACCAACTATACTATACGTGGCGATGTTAAATATCGGTGCATTGGGGTCTTTGTTGATGGCAATTATGATCTCGGATGACTGCATCCCGACTATGTGCTGTATACATCCAGATATTCCGCAGGCTATATATAACTTCGGTTGAACGGTCTTTCCAGTCTGACCTACCAGATGGTAAGATGGTATCCAATCTGCGTCAACAACTGCTCGTGACGCCCCAACTGCTCCACCAAGTACATCAGCAAGCCCTTTTATAAGACTGAAATTCTCTGCTTTGCCGAGACCGAAACCACCTGCAACTATTATTTTTGCTTCCTGAAGGTTGACAGCGGATTCTGTTTCCTGAACAATGCCTATTATCTTCGTGAAAACATCCTCTGCTTGAAGAGAAACGTCGTCTACATGGATAATATTTCCTGTGCGGGAAGTTTGCGGATCGAGTCGTTTCATTACGTTTGGTCTTACTGTCGCCATTTGTGGACGGTGGTTGGGGATTATTATCTTCGCCATGACGTTTCCGCCGAACGCAGGCTTTGTCTGCACAAGCAAACGACTTTCAGGGTCTATCGCTAATTCTATGCAATCCGCAGAAAGCCCGATCTGTAATCTTGTAGCAACTCTAGGAGCAAGGTCTCTGCCTATAAAGGTTGCGCCGAAAAGCACAATGTCAGGATGGTATTTTTGTATGACTGAGGCAATGGCTTTCGTATATGCGTTTGTGTCGTATTGTTTGAGAAATGGGTGATCTACGACGTAGACCTGATCTGCACCGAAATGAATAAGCTGTTGAGCCATACTATTAGTATCATTTCCAAGAAGTACCGCTGACAGAGTAACACCTAAAGTATCGGCTAGTTCTCGCCCTGCGCCTAGCAGTTCCAATGCAACGTTCATCAACGTTCCGTCACGTTGTTCGGCAAAGACCCATAATCCGCTGTAAGTTTCGCATTTTTCTTCAACCATTCAGTTTATCCTTTTATTACTATGCCCTTAACGTGACAATGTTAAATTCGTGTTTAATCTAATGGATTTAATCTAACATTGTCAAATTAACTACCAGTAACTAAATCACAGAGATATTTTATACGCTCCAGAATTTGAGTGTAATCATTGGATGTTAATACACCTAGCTTTTTTACAACCAGACGTTTTTCTAAAGTTGCTACTTTATCTACTCGAACTACTGAAGGAAGTTGTAAACCTGCTTGCATCCAATCCTTAATATCAATATCGAAATTTGTTTGTGCAATTTGACTTGTTACTCGTGCAACGAGGATGTCTTCATCACCAGTATCTAACAACACCATCGCAGGACGACGTTTTGCAGACACTGCATCAGCAAAAGGAAACGATAACAAAACAATCTCACCTAAATCATATTCTTTCATTGACTAGGTCCTATCATAAATGCTATCAGCTTCGCAATATCCAGCAAAAAATTGCTCTGCTGTTATTTTCGACCAGACTGATCGTTCATCTGTATCACTTTCATCGACAAGTATAATAACTCGAATCGTCTGATCATTTGGTATTAGTTTCAAAATATTGTCTGGTAGATCGAGTTTACCATCGGATTTGACTTTAGTTGGAAACTCATAAGCTTTCATATTTGATACCTCATGAATATATTCATAAATTCTGGAGATGTGCATGTAAATTACTAGAATTCAACCCTCACCTTATCGCAATCCCTTTAAAAAAAGTATAACAAAAAGTACCGTCATAATCCGTTGTTCTATATAGATCACTTATGCCTTTTTCCCACGTATATTCGTCTACCATTCCTAAACTTAACGCTTGATCTTTAACACCCTCCACCATTGCGATAAACGTCTTTTTCGTGAATCCATCAACTAATTGGGGCTTACTCGAATCAACGTAAACCATTCGTGGTGAAACCTTTACATTCTCAAATTCAGCTTTTTTTAACAGGGGAAAAACCTGACGTCCAATCAGTGAGTTTCCTTTCATAAATTCTTGTATCTTAATCAGACATTGTATAGTTTTATGCGCTTCGTCACTTTCTGGATAGAAATAGCAAGAACCATGATCACCTTCGATAACAGTTATTGACCCGCCTTTTTTCAAGACTTTCTTCAAACAGTTCAATGCTTTCAAGGGTTCTTGAAGGTGTTCAAGCACAAAGCATAAGAATACGTGATCAAAACTTTCTTCCTTAAAAGGCAAATTGAATATATCTGCTATCTGAAAACTAACGTTTTGCAAGTTTAAAGCACTTGCTTTGATCAGCGATTCTTGCGAAATATCCATAGATATTATTTTAGATTTGGGGCTGTTTTTGCTAAGAATAATGGTCTGGGCGCCAGTTCCACAACCTGCTTCCAGAACAATGCTTCCATCGGGATAGAAAGTATCATTATGCAGAAGTTCAGCTAAGGTATTAGCTTGATCTGATAACCTGTATGTTTCTCTATCTGAATATCCGTGAACGTATTCGCTGTCTTTATTCATTTGACTAAATAATATTTTCTCTAAGTTTATTATGTCATTTCTGAGAAAACAAGAATCTTTTTTCAAAATGTTTTTCTGGATTCTAGTTTCTGCTGGAATGATAGATAAAAAGGATTACAATTTTAGTCTTACACAACGGAAACCAACATTGATGAACTTATCAGTTGGAACATGGAAACCACGGAAAGACGAACGAACAAAGTATTGATTGAAGTCCCACGATCCGCCACGCATAACACGGTATTGACCAGAATTTGGTCCATTAGGATTCTGCTTAGGCGAATTAGCATAATAATTTTTATCATACCAATCAGCACACCACTCAAAAACATTGCCAGCCATGTCGTATAAACCATAATTATTTGAAGGATATTTACTCACTGGAGAAGTATATTTATACCCATCATCAACGCTTTTGTCAGACTCTGGAAAATCTGCTTTCTTGTCTGAGAAATTGCATTGTGTACCATCTGGGTCAGCATCACCCCATGGGAATTTCTTTTTAACCAAACCTCCTCTTGCAGCTTTTTCCCACTCAGCCTCTGTCGGCAGTCGTTTCCCTGCCCATTCTGCATAAGCCTTTGCATCATTCCAGTCTATGCAGACAACTGGTTGATCATCACGATTGTAGTTTAAATCTGACCAAGGTTTAATAATTTTTAGGGTAATTATATTCCCCTTTATCTTATCAATACCACCGTACCCCTCTGGTTCTTTGTGCCCTGTCTCCTGTACAAATTTTTTATACTGTGCATTGGTGACTTCATGGGTATTCATATAGAAAGCATCTACATAGACTGTGTGACGAGGTGTTTCATACTCATACATACTTTCTTGAGCATCAGGATACCATTTTTTTACCCATTGTATAAGTTTTGGTATTTCTGATTTATCAATTCCCATCTCAAATTCACCAGCGGGGATCAGAACCATCTCTGAGCCATCAATAGGACTGATCCTTTTCTCTATCTTAGGTTGGGAAACATTTGTGTTTGTTGTTGTGTTCCGAGTAGGAGTATCTGTCCTTTTACATCCGAGCATTGTTACCAAAAATCCCATAATTAGCATGAATAAAGGGATAGCAATGCCACATCCGACGTAAGTCAGAACCTTGAGAGACATTAATTTACGTGTTCTTGATTCATTCGCCATGGTACCTCCCTTTACAATCACCATAATTTATAGTGATTTTTGGATTCCAGACTTCGCTGGAATGACATAAAAACTTGGTTAGATAGCGTTCTTATGTCTTAGTTTGGAGAATAGGGTTTCAGCAATCTCTTCTGGAGTTCCTGTTATCTGCTCGTTGTCACCTTTAAGGGATGGTATGATTGTACCGGTAACAACGGTAGCAGAGCCGATCTTTCCTATCCTCGCAGGATCAGCACTTATGTCATCGGGTGTCCATATTGGAATATCAATTTTCTCGGCTTTTCGAGCACCTTTCAGGGAACGAAGTCGTGGCTTATTTATTTCTCTTCCAACTGTTAAAACAGCAGGCAATGAAGATTCCACAATTTCGGAGTAGCCCTCAAGCATACGTTCTGCAATGACTTTCCCATTATCTATTTGAATCTTTCTTACGTACGTAATCTGTGGTAAATTCAGGAGATCAGCTACGCTTGGTCCGACTTGGGCTGTATCACTGTCAATAGACTGCTTTCCAAATAATAAGAGATCGTAATCAACAATCTTTTTAATTGCAGTGGCAAGTGTATACGAAGTCGCAAGGGTATCCGCAAGCGCAAAACGCCTATCACTGAGAAGTATTGCTCTATCCGCACCCATAGCTATCGCATGGCGAAGCGACTCAACGACTTGAGGCGGACCCATGCTGATTACGATAACCTCACCGCCGTGTTGTTCTTTTATTTGAAGCCCGGCTTCGATGGCGTTTTCATCAAATGGGTTTATGATAAAAGGCACACCATCTCTGATGAGAGAGTACGTCTCTTTGTCAAACTTCATCTGGTTCGTATCTGGTACTTGTTTGATGCAGACTATTATTTTCATTATTTCAAAACGTGTCCTGCTATAACGCTACGCTGTATCTCTGATGTCCCTTCTACTATCTCAAAGAGCTTTGATTCTCGCAAGTATCGCTCAACAGTATATTCACGAACAAGACCGTATCCACCGTGAATTTGTACAGCTTGATTAGTGACTCTGGAACATACCTCTGAGGCGTAAAGCTTTGCCATTGCCGCTATACTGCTGAAAGGTCTGTTTTGGTCTTTGAGCCATACCGCTTTGAGCATAAGGAGTTCCGCCGCTTCTATTTCCGTAGCCATATCTGCAAGCTTGTGCTGAATCGCCTGAAACGATGCGATCGGCTGACCAAACTGGATTCTCTCTTTGGCATATTTAATTGCCTTCTTAAGAGCGGCTTTTGCAAGTCCGATAGCGCCAACAGCCATACCAATCCTTCCAACGTCAAGAGTTTCCATAGCCACACGGAAGCCACGATTTTCTTGACTTAGAAGATTATCTGCCGGCACTCTACAGTCCTGAAAAGTCAGTCCACAGTTTGGAAGAGCATGATAGCACATCTTTTCCTCTTGTTTCCCAAAAATGAATCCCGGTGTACCTTTCTCGACTATGAATGCGCTCATGCCTCTCGCACCACGAGCGGGGTGAGTCTTGAAGGTGATAACGTATATATCCGCCTCATCTGCATTGGTTATGAACATTTTTGAGCCATTAAGCACGTATTCATCACCATCTTTAACTGCTACCGCTATTCCACTAGAAGCATCGGAGCCGGCAGATGGTTCAGTGAGTGCGAAAGCTCCAAGTTTCTGTCCTTTAGCAAGCGGAACAAGATACTTCTGTTTTTGTTCTTCTGTTCCGAACATATAGATGGGATAGATGCAAAGTATATTAGCACCAAATATGGCACTGGTGGTACTGCAAGCCTGCGCTATCTCCTCACCAACAATCGCCCATGTCATAAAATCAGCACCTAAGCCACCATACTCCTCTGGTATTGGGATACCGCTAAGGTCATATTTGGCTAGTATTTCAAGATTTTCTTTTGGGAATATTCCCGTTTTATCAATTTCATTGGCTTTAGGAGCGAATTCTGCTTCACATATCTCCCTCGCCGCATCAACTATAGTTTTCTGTTCCTCTGTTAGATCAAAATTCATAATTACTTAGACAACTATTGGAATCACTCGCAGTTGTCGTTTTCTCTCCTTCTGTGGAATATTGTTTCCAGAGCTTTCTCTGCCGCCCTTTGTTCTGCTTCTTTTTTATTTCTACCGATACCTGTACCGTAAGACTCACCTGATAAGATAACCTCTATTTCAAATCGCTTGTCATGATCTGGTCCTATTTCGCTAACTACTTTGTAGACAGGAGGCTTTTGAGAACTAGCCTGCCAATATTCTTGCAGAGCAGTTTTATAATCCCTTTTCATCTCATCTTTGTCTAATTCGAGAATCTCACCCGAAAGAATCCTAATAATGAAATCCTCCGCAGATTTTAACCCGCCATCAATATATATAGCGGCGATAAGTGCTTCCAGAGCATTAGCCAGATTTGACGGTCTGTCCTTGCCACCCGCTGAACTTTCTCCGGAGCTGAATCTTATATATTCGCCCAAGCCCAACTCTCTGGAACAGAATGTAAGTATGGATTGACTGACAACAACAGCTTTAAGCTTTGTCAACTGACCTTCTGCATAATCAGGAAATTCTTTATATAATAAAGAGCTAACTACCAGATCCAGAACAGCATCTCCAAGGAACTCCATTCTTTCGTTACATCTTGAATAGATATCATTGCAGGTTAAGGCAGACCTATGTGTAAGAGCCTGATCTAGTAATTGGATATCATTAAAAATGTGGCTGATCTTATATTCCAGAGCGTAAAGTTCCTCAAATCTATTATGATCAATCGTCAGAACATTCTTTGGTTCGGTGGTATCGCAAATATTATCCACGCATGAACCTGATTCGTCTTCACACATTTCCAGATTCCTTTTTTTAGCGTTTGGGTTGGTCTTAGAGAAATATGGTAAGCAACAGTGGAGCGGTCTGTTCTTCCGTTACTCGGCGGAACGAGAAATGAGATTTTTATTCGATAAACTTCTTCAGCACTAACGTCGCATTATGACCACCGAAACCGAAAGCATTTGTAAGAACAGAATTAACTTTTACTTTTCGAGCATGGTTGGGAACGCAGTCTATATCACAATTCGGGTCGGGGTATTCGTAGTTTATAGTTGGAGGTATAATATCTTCATGTATTGCCAATGCAGAGGCAATGAATTCCACGGCTCCTGCCGCTCCGAGAAGGTGACCGGTCATAGATTTAGTCGAACTGATAGATAGAGATTTGATATGGTCTCCAAAAACTGATTTAAGAGCTAAAACCTCTGCTACATCACCGAGAGGAGTTGATGGACTGTGCGCATTTACGTAAGAGATGTCTTCAGGGCGTAATCCCGCATCAGCAATAGATATTCGCATTGATTGTGCGGCGGCTTCACCAGAAGGAAGCGGGGCAGTGGTATGGTAGCCATCACACGTCATTCCATATCCTGAAAGCTCTGCGTATATACGAGTTCCACGCTCAATGGCATGCTCCATAGACTCCAGAACAACTACTCCAGCACCTTCACCCATAACAAAGCCATCTCGCTCTTTGTCAAAAGGTCTGCTGGCATGTTCGGGATCATCATTCCGTACGGACATCGCCTTCATAGAGCAGAATCCAGCAAAAGAGAGCGGTGTAATAGCGGATTCTGTTCCTCCTGCAAACATCACGTCAGCATCACCACGCTGAATGATTCTGAAAGCTTCACCGATACAGTGATTTCCAGTGGCACATGCTGTGACTATACAGAGGTTTGGTCCCTTTATTCCAAGATATATGCTGAGTTGTCCTGACGACATGTTGGCAATTTCAAGAGTCACAAAGTGTGGGCTTACACGGTTTGGACCCTTATCTAAGAGTATTGAATGCTGTTCCTCAATTACTGCTATACCACCGATTCCAGAACCAATAACCGTACCTACACGGTATGGATCATATTTACTCAGGTCCAATCCAGAGTCATCTTTTGCCATAAGCGCAGATGCTATCGCAAACTGTATGAATCTGGCAGTCTTAAATTTGGTAATATCTTTTTTAGTTAGGAATGGTAAAGGATCAAAATTCTTAATCTCTGATGCGATCTTGCTATCAAATTCGCTTGAATCGAAATAAGTTAGTCTGGCTACACCACACTTCCCGGCACACAAAGATTGCCAGAATGTATCCTTGTCATTCCCAATTGGCGTGATTGCCCCCATACCGGTAACAACTACACGTCGCATTTAAATCATTCGCTCCGTTTGTATATAGTTATTAGTTTCGAGTTTTCAGTTTTCAGGTAAGAGAATTTGAGATTAATCAACTTAACCTCAAACCTGATAACTAAAAACTGATAACTAGAAACTAAGAACTAATATTTCTGGATTCCTGCTTTCACAGGAATAACACAATAGACTTAGCAATTAAACCACAAACTAAACCTGATGGGTATTGAGGTAATCTATAACGTCCTGAACCGTTCTGATTTTTTCGGCATCCTCGTCAGGAATTTCAACATCAAATTCTTCCTCAAATGCCATTACCAATTCTACCGTATCCAGAGAGTCAGCGCCCAGATCGTCAATGAAAGACGCATCAGGGGTTATCTGCTCTTCGTCAACACCAAGCTGTTCCACTATTATCTCTTTAATCCGTTCTTCTGATACCATGTTTTATTGTTCCTCCTGCAAAACATGAAGTTATTTAAAGCCAAAATTCCTGACTACCGATTGACCATTACATCACTAATCCGCCATCAACTTGAATCACCTGACCGGTGATATATCTGGCAGAATCTGATACCAAGAAGGCAACAGCATTGGCTACGTCTTCAGGGTAACCTATGCACCCTAGAGGTATAGACTCCAGGATCTTCTCTTTTTGTGCTTCAGAAAGTACCTCGGTCATCTTTGATGCAATGAATCCGGGGGCAACTGCATTGACCGTTATATTTCGTCGTCCCAGTTCCTTTGCAACTGATTTAGTCAGACCGATGACACCTGCCTTAGACGCTGAATAATTTGCCTGACCTACATTTCCGATCAGTCCCATAACTGATGATATGCTTACTATTTTACCGCTCTTTTGCTTCATCATTGTTTTAACGACACATTTGGTACAATTAAAAGTTCCCTTCAGGTTGACTGATAATACTGCATCCCACTGGGCTTCATCCATCCTCACGATTAAAGCATCACGGGTAATACCAGCATTGTTGACCAGTATATCTATCCTTCCCAGCTTATTGAGAACTTCCTCGACCATTGACTCCACAGAACTCATGTCTGTAACGTTGACTTGAATAGGTAATGCGTTTGCCCCTTCTGAACGCAATTCTTCAGCAGTGGCTACTACCTCTACCATCATAAGATCGCATATAACAATAGTCGCACCGTTTTGAGCAAGTTTAGTGGCAATTGCTTTGCCAATGCCCCTTGCTGAACCTGTCACAATAGCAACTTTATCTTTAAGTTCCATTTCCACCTCACTAAATCGAGAATTTAACGCACTCTTGCCCCTTCTCAAGAGGAGAATTTGTAGATTACCAATTTATCGCTCAATTATTTTTGAGCCAACCTTCACTACTGAAAACTTTTACCTCTTTATTGATTTTTTTTACCAATCCTGAAAGAACCTTTCCCGGTCCGAACTCAACAAAAGTAGTGATCCCATCTTCAACCATTTTGCTCACAGAAGCTTCCCATTGTATAGAACTGGTTAATTGAAGAGCAAGACTTTCTTTGATTTCCTCCGGGTCTTGAATATAATTTCCAGTAACGTTTGCAACGAATGGTATACCGGGTTTAGAAAAAGACACTTCACTCAAAGCCAGATTTAAACCTGTTTCTGCAGGTCGCATCAATGGCGAATGGAATGCCCCGCTCACGTCCAGAGGGATGCATCGTTTTGCCCCAGCTTTTTGAGCCAATTCAGAAGCCATCTGAACAGCCTGTTTTTCACCAGAAATGACAATCTGACCGGGACAATTATAGTTAGCAGGTTGAACTACACCGTAAGAGCTTGCTTCTTTGCAGGCAATTCTGACTTTTTCTGCATCCAGCCCGATCACTGCCATCATTGTTCCGGAGTTTATACGACCGGCTTCAGCCATTAAGCGTCCTCGTTGCTTTACAATTTTAATGGCGTCAGCAAAGCTTAACGCTTCAGATGCTACTAACGCAGAATACTCTCCAACGCTTAATCCAGCAGTTGCTGATACACTGACAGATGCAAACTCTGGAATATTAACCTCGCCGCGCATCAGAATTCTGAATACTGCTATACTGCAAGTCACGATTGCAGGCTGTGTAATTTCTGTATCAGCAAGCTCATCATCTGTGCCATTACAACACAATGACTCGATGTCTATTCCCAGAGCATGATTCGCTTCTTTGAAAGTTTCTTTTCCTGACGGATAATTTCTGAGTTTAAGTCCCATGCCTGAATATTGGGACCCTTGTCCGACGAAAATTGCGCCAATATTATTCATATTTTAATTAGAGTTTAATAACAATACCAGCCCAAGTCAAACCGCTACCAAAAGCTACGATAAGAACCATACTACCAGGTCCTGCTTTTCCTTCTCTGATGGCTTCATCCAGAGCAACTGCCATGGTTACAGACGACGTATTTCCGTATTTTTCCAAGTTTACAAACATTTTTTCTTCGGGGACACCCATGTATTCACCGATAGCGTCAATCATTCGTTTATTTGCTTGATGAGGAATAACTATGTCTATGTCATCAAGAGTCAAATTACCTGCCTGAAGTGCTTTTGTTCCAGCTTCTGTCATAGCTTTAATACCGAGTTTGTATAGCTCTTGACCTCGCATTTTGATATAGTGCATACGTTTATCTATTGTTTCGTGTGTAGCAGGATTCCTTGATCCTCCAGCAGGTATGCCCAGCAATTCGTAATCTGAGAAATTTCCATCGGCGCTAAGATAGTAAGATATGATTCCTTTGTCTTCTTCTGTCGCTTGAAGCACAACGGCTCCGGATGCGTCGCCAAATAGTACGCAAGTGCTTCGATCAGTCCAGTCCGTTATTTTTGAAAGCGTTTCTGCCGCCACGACAAGAACCGTTTTGTAGGTTCCACACTTTATGAACTGGTCGGCGATTACTAATCCATAGGGGAACCCGGAACAGCCAGCCGATATATCAAAAGCGGCGGCGTTAGAAGCTTTAATTCCCTTCTGTATGAAACACGCAGTAGATGGAAAAAACATATCCGGTGTAACAGTTGGAACAATAATAAGCTCAATTTCGGCAGGATCAATCCCTGCTGTTTCAATAGCTTTCAAAGATGACTTAATACCAAGATCGGAACTTGCGGTGTTTTCATCTGCAATTCTGCGCTCAACCATACCAGTACGTCTGCGTATCCATTCATCACTGGTGTCAACCATCTTTTCTAAATCAAAGTTTGTAAGAACTTTTTCAGGGGCATAAGAACCAGTCCCAATTATAGCTGATCTACGAAATCCCATTATATAGTTACCTGTTTATTTAATCCTCTTCATCCTCAAGTAATTCAATACTGAGGTTTAGCTCCCTTGTTTCTTTAAGACTTTTTTCTATACTTGCATTTACATTAAAAGACACAAATTCAGAAGCTACACGTATAGCGCTCTTTATGGCATTAGCAGATGATTTGCCATGCCCTATTATACAGGCGCCGTTAATACCTAATATTGGTGCGCCACCGTATTGCTCATAATCTAGTTTCTTTGTAAACGCTTTTAGAGCATTCTTTGCCAACAATATACCGAGTTGCGCTTTTAAGCTCTTTTTGAATTCTGCTCTTATAACATCAAAGAACATTCGAGATGCACCTTCGGCAAACTTGAGAATGGCATTACCAACGAACCCATCACACACAACAACGTCAGCAGTTCCATTTACTATGTCATTGCCTTCCACATTTCCAATAAAATTGATTGATGCGCTCTCCAACAGAGGAAAAGCACCCAGTGTGATAGAAGTGCCTTTAGTTTTTTCTTCCCCTACGCTCAATAGACCGACTCTTGGATTATCTTTTTTTAGAATCTTTTGGGAGTATATGCTACCCATCAATGCAAACTCAAGAAGATGCTGTGATTTACAATTACCCGCATTTGCACCGACGTCAAGAAGAACCGTAGCATCAATTGAATTCGGTATAACCATTGCAAGAGAAGGACGTGATACCCCTTTGAGCTTTCCAAGAATAGAACGTGATATGGCAAGTGCGGCGGCAGTGTTGCCTGCAGTTACCATAGCATCAGCCTGACCAGTTTTCATAAGACGAGCGCATACGTGCATAGAAGAATTTTTTTTCTTTCTAACTGCATCTTGAGCAGGTTCCCCCATAAGCACGTACTGGGACGCATTAATCACCTGAATCTTTATCTTACCTAGATCATAATTCTGCAAAAGCTCCTCTACTGTTGTTTGAGTGCCAACTAGGAGGATATCTATTGGGTATTCACGAGCGGCTAAAACCGCTCCTTCAACAACTACTTCAGGGGCTTTATCGCCGCCCATAGCATCAACAGCAATTCGCATAATTTATAATATATGAGCAAAAAACGGCATTGATTAATGCCAATAACATCAAATTATTTATTAATCTGGAGATTTTACTTTAACTACCTGTCGTCCTTTGTAATATCCACAACCAAGACAGACTTTATGCGGGAGCTTTTTCTCCTGACATCGGGGACAGGTATCCAATGAACGAGTTACCAATGCCTGATGACTTCGACGCATCCCACGACGTGATTTTGATAGCCTACGTTTCGGATTAGCCAATAGATCACACCTCCAACTTACTTTTTTATTTCGAGTAGTTTAGCAAAAACTGAAACCTTATTATCATTTAAGACTTCTGGCTTTGAGCAGTCGCATTTAACTCGATTTAAGTTCTGTCCACATTGTGGACACAATCCTTCGCAGTCTTCTGAGCAGAGAACAGTCATTGGAAGCTCCAAAAGCAAACTCTCTCTAATCTCATCTGACAGATCAATATACTCATCAATATAATACCCAATCCCTATAGCTTCTATCTGCTCATAAGCGATTTTTGGTAAAGGTGAGTATTGTACTTGTGTAACAGCCTCAAGTTTGATAAAAACTTGCTCAAGGCATCTACCACATTCAAATTCAGCTTCAACTGAAGTAACAGCTTTTACAAATATCGTGGTAATTTGTCTGAAAAGACTTAAATTTATTTTAACATTGCTTATAAAACTGACGCCTTCAAACTCGAGGTCTATCTCTTCGGGTTTACATTCTAAATCAAGAGTAGTCGAACCCTCTGGAATCTCATCAATTTTAAGTCTTAACATTTCAACACTCCAACGCCCGTAATAAGGGTGGATAAACAGTTGATAAGTATAACACTGTTGTAATTATTTGTCTAGCGAAAAAAAATAACAACATTAAGCAGATAACTCAATTTCGTTTTTAAATTCGTTGTGTATCGCTTTGACAGCACGATCGATGTCGGTTTCATCTATTACACAGGAGAGTTTTATTTCTGATGTACTGATCATCTGGATGTTGATATTTTCGCTCGCTAATGCCTGAAACATTCTAGCAGCAACTCCTGAGTGGCTTCTCATTCCCACACCGACTACGGACACCTTTGCGATCTTCTCATCAGCCAATATATCAGCATTACCAAGTTCCTTAACAACTTCTTCGACGATCTTCAATGCCTCTTTAAGGTCTGTCTTTGATACTGTGAATGAGATAGTTGCTTTTTCGTCTTTACCGATACCCTGAACGATCATGTCTACATTTATCTCTGATTTTCCTATTCTATCGAATATTTTATAAGCTGTACCGGGTTTGTCTGGAACCCCGAATACAGTAATCTTAGCTTGATTTTTGTCGTGTGTGACGCCTCTTATTACAACATCCTCCATACTTTCTACCTCTTTAGTAACTAATGTGCCTGGGTTATCATTAAAACTGGATAATACGTATAATGGTACATCGTATTTTTTTGCAAACTCCACTGCTCTGGAGTGAAGAACTTTTGCTCCCGAACTTGCCATTTCGAGCATTTCATCATGCGATATTCTATCTAATTTTTTTGCATCTGGAACAAGTCTTGGGTCTGCAGTATAAACTCCGTCAACGTCAGTATAAATCTCGCAAACATCAGCGTCCAGACCAGCGGCGATGGCTACTGCCGACGTATCAGACCCCCCTCGATCAAGTGTAGTTATTGAATCATCTTCTGTGCATCCTTGAAAACCTGCAACTATTACGATCTTGCCATCTGCCAATTCCTTTTTAATTCTTTCACCGTTTACACTCAGGATCCTTGCTTTTGAGTGTATCTTTGTAGTTAATATTCCTGCTTGTGGACCTGTAAAAGAGATGGCACTATGTCCCAAATCGCAGATAGCCATTGCCAGGACAGCTATTGATCGCTGTTCACCAGTCGCAAGTAGCATGTCCATCTCTCTCGCTGGTGGTGAGTCGCATACTTCACGAGCAAGTTTAATCAGAGCGTCGGTCATGCCTGCTGGTGCAGAAACAACTACGACCATCTGGTTACCTTTTTCCTTTGCCTTAATTACGCGTTGAGCCACTGCTTTGACTCTTTCAGCATCAGCGACTGAAGTGCCGCCGTATTTTTGTACGATTAAAGCCAAAACTTAACTCCTCCTTTCTTTATCTTTTTTATAAATGTTGGCATGGCTCACAATCAATGAACCACCCATAAATACATGGCAATAATTCTATCAGAAATTACTCGACTATACAACAGGAAATTGAAGAAAGATTTTTTTACATTTTTGATTAGATGCTATGTATAACATAATAATACAAAATTTGACAAAATAGTATTATTATTGTATATTTAATATGAGTGAAACAGATGGATAAACTTTATACAGTGAAAGAAGTATCAGAAATTCTTGGGATGAATCAAGAAACTATAAGGCGATATTTACGCAATGGAATAATCAGGACAATCAGAGTTGGAGGAGAAAGAAAAATTCATAGAATTACAAAAGATGACCTTGATGATTTTATTCAGAGAGGTAGAGAAAATGTCCCCCAAAAAATCGAAAAGCGTGTTCATTTACGTGGAATTATCAAAGGAGCTATTACTGCTGATAAGGAACGTGAAATTGATCAGGCTATTGATGAAGTGAAAAAAATAGGGAATCAAGGCAAATATAACAATAGATACGCATAGTCTAGTTTGGTATGTTCACGAAGAACTGAATAAAAAATTATCGGGAAAAGCGATGCAGATAATTGCAGAAGCCGAAAACTCAGGTAATATCTATATTTCCACTATAGTATTAATGGAAATATATGATTTGAGTTTCGGCAAAAATCAGGGAAACACAATAAATATGTAAATTTCTGTCCCTAATTTCGAGAATTTACCTACACATTGTCTAAAAAGATAGGACTGAATTGAAAAAGGAGGAAGGAGAATGTCACGACGTGTTTATGCTTTCATAGTTATATTTGCAATGCTACTCGTTGGCTGTTTAGATGCTGCCGCTCAGGTGAGTGGAACCAAGTGGGCTGTCGTGATTGGTGTCAGTGATTACACTAAATTCAATGCTAACGGAGAGAAAAATCTTAAATACGCCCACAATGATGCTCAGGAGATTAAGAAAAGATTGATAGAAGGGGGAATGACCGAAGGTAGTTTGGTGCTTCTTGTTAATCAGGGTGCTACGAAAACTCGTATCCAAAGCGCGTTTGAGGATACTATGAAGCCAAAGGTTAAAAAGAATGATACTCTATTCATATTTTTCAGTGGACATGGTAGTCAGGCTGATGATGACGAGAAGAATGAGGAAGAGGACAAGAAGGATGAGTTTATTCTCCCATTTGATGCAGAAGAAGGCAAACCGGGTACCTGGATTCGGGATGATGAATTCAACAAATGGATCATGGATATCAACGCACGATTGATCGTGATTGCCTTTGACTGTTGTTATGCCGCGGGACAGGACAAGGATGCTAAAGCGATTGATTCGGAGTCAAGGGATGCTAAAGCGATTGATTCGGAGTCAAAGGAAATAAAAAACGGTTTCTACAATGATATTGGCAAAGGTATTGACAAAAAACAAGAAATTTTAGTGTTAGCAGCTTGTGGTGATAACGAAAGGGCAATCGAAATGCCAAACAAAGAAGATAAAATTGAACTTCAACATGGACTGTTTACATATCACTTGCTGGATAAATTCAAGGCATCACGAAATACTACAATTTCTGATGATGAGTTATTCGAGGAAGTTAAGCAGAGAGTATATAATGTTAAACATAATCAGAACCCGGTACTCACCAAAAAGCTTATCAACAAAGATACAAATGAGGAGTTTCCAATCTCTGAATTTTTTCCATGTCCTAGAATCAAAATTACTACTAGGGGTCTTTATAAACCTCTTGGGGGAAAAAAGATACTTACGTCTGTCAAAGGCATAGTTACAGGTGCAGACCCGGATCTATTAGGTATAGACCCAGGTCTGCTAGAGAAAAAACCAGAATTGAAGTCTCAACAAATTTATTTTGTGGTGCTCTATACTTTCACAACCTCATGGCATGTTCAACCATACCTAGGTAGTGAATTCACTAAAATTGAAAAAGATGGCAATTGGGTGGTTGAAGAATCACATACAGGATCTAGGTATACTGCCCTATTAGTCAAGCCTTCCTTTGAACCTAAGAATGATATAAGCAAGTTACGAACGGTCGACATGATAGACGTGATAGCTACCACCGGGGAAGTAGAGGGTTATAGAGAAGGAGAGAATCCTAACTTAGATAGATAGCTACAATTATGATGGAGGTGTTGCCTGGTATATCTGGTATCGGTATAGACAAGAATTGTTATTTGCAGTATCATTTGACGGGACGTAAAAAGTAAGTATCTATAAAATAGGTTATATAGTTAAGTTGATTTCGAAGCGTCTGTTTAATGATGAATCTAATAACCTATTGAAACATGAGAAAGGAAGGATGAACATGTCTCGGTATTCAGTTGTTTCTTTAATTGTATTGTTGAGTCTTATTATTGGAATGAACGTTTTTGCACAGACAAAAGAAACCAAATGGGCGGTTGTAATTGGAGTTAGTGATTATCAAGAGAGTAGTTTTAGGCTTAAGTATGCTCAAAATGACGCTTTAAAAGTAAAAGAGAGACTTATCGAAGCTGGATTAGATAATGCACATATAAAATTCCTCATCGACAAGGAAGCGACGGGAAGAAACATCGCAGGTGCATTCAACACATTGGCGAAAAGCGTTGGCTCAAATGATGTTGTGTTCATCTATTATAGTGGACATGGATCTCAAGGTAAGGATCTTGGTGAGCAACCTGATGAAGCTGATGGTATGGATGAATATATTTTGCCCTTTGATGCTGAACAAAACAATGAGGCTACCTGGATTAGAGATGATATTTTCAATGATTGGATCGGAAGCCTTAAAGCAAGATTAATTGTGATGGTTTTTGACTCATGCTACGCTGGAGGCGCTGCCAAAAATGTTAAAACAGTAGGTCCAAGCTCAAGAGCTCCTTTAAGGGATAGTTTTTTCAGGGACATCCAAAAGAAAGGAACTTTTGTTGTAGCTGCCTGCGCTGATAACGAAAAGGCAATCGAAATGCCAAACGAAAAAGATGAAGTTCAATTTCGACATGGACTGTTTACATATTATTTGCTGAATATATTCAATAGGTCTCGATTTTCCACAACTCCTGATCGAAGCTTATTTGAGGATGTTATTAAAAAAGTAAAAGAAAATAACCCTGATCAAACCCCAGTGCTAATTGACAATGCAAAAGAGGAATCATCTCCAATTTCCGAATTTCTGCCACCTATTGGAATAGAATTTACTACTATTCCATCTTATGAACTAGGTGGACCTGACACCAGTGCTGACGTTGCTGGCAGGATAGTGGGCATGGATCCGGAGTCAGCATCAAAGGATTATCGTATTGTCCTTTATGTTCGTACAGATCGCTGGTATATTCAACCAACGGAAGCCGAACCATTTACTATAATTGAAAAAGATGGAACTTGGAGCAATTGGGTACATACAGGAAAAAAATATGCAGCCTTATTGGTCAAACCTTCCTTTAATCCCTCTGCAACATATAATAGTTTGCCCAGCATAGGTGGGGATGTAATAGCTAAAACTGAAGTGGAAGGAACGAAGTGAAGTTTACAAATTGTAGTTTCTTTGTGGAAGTCATAAATATTGTGAGTTTTAACAGTGCCGCCTGCACGGCACTGTTAAATAAGAAAATAATTCGTAAGAGTGTAAGAGATCCTTCCTCTACATTTTGAGGAAAATAGGGGTAAAACAATATGAATAGAGGATTAGCTATAGCTTTATCATCTCTTGTAATGGTAATGTCTATATTCCTTTTTAATTCGTGTAGTGGTTTGACCAAGTTTCTCACGGGAGAAACTAAGGATCGGAAAGCTGTGGAAGTAACTGAAAGAATCAGGAAACCTTATAATGATAGATTGCAATTTTCTGGCTATGAATGGAGAACCAAATCCAGTGATGCTCGAGTCGGTCCAGGACCCAATTATTTTTCTGACAAGGAGAACATTTGGGTTGATAGTCAAGAGCTTTTGCACATGCAAATTACACAATCTCAAGATCGCTGGTATTGCGCTGAGGTAATTTCTGAACGATCTTTTGGTTATGGAACATATAGATTTTATATTGACAATCGTGTTGATGATTTAGATCCTAATATTGTTCTAGGACTGTTTACATGGAGCGATGAATCAGCATATAGCCATCGTGAAATTGACATTGAGTGCTCCAGATGGGGCAATACATCAGTAAATGCTAATAATGCTCAATTTGTTGTGCAACCATTCAATCTTCCTGGACGAATCATGAGATTTAAAATCGCGCCTTCAGTAGAAAATTCGGTACATAGTTTTAAATGGATGAAAGATAACGTCTTCTTTCAGAGCATAGAGGGATCTGATGCTGAATCATTTGATTCAGGTAAGGTAATTAAGCAATGGACATGCACTAAAGGCATCCCACAACCCGGAGATGAAAACGCACGCATAAATTTGTGGTTAGTTGGAGGAAAGCCTCCCAAAAGCAACGGTAAAATGGAGGTTGTTATCAGTAAATTTGAATTTGCACCTTGATCAATGATTTGATCATTTCGGTTATTGATTCCACAGCAGATTTAGAAGAAAAGGAACGAATTCCCAAGACTTTTGACGTGCTAATGTCCAATATCAATGATAGCGATAACTATAAAATGATCCCTTTTGATGATAAAGTTTTGAGTATTGCATTATCTATTAAAGGGTTGGAAATTCATGATAGAATCATATTAGCAACAGCGAAGCTAACTGAAAGTATATTGGTAACTAAAGATCAGGTTATAAATGCTAACTATGATGTGCTATGGTGAGGACTGTTGCCTTACTATAACATTGTTAAATTTTTGCCAATCTAACCAAATATGGTAATAACTCATGCCCGTTATCGAATAATAAACCAGAGCTTGCTGAAGATTCACTGTAATTTTCAATTGCATCGCTTTTGATCTTCGTTCCGCATACAGCGAATGGTACGACTCCGTGAACGTGAGTCCTTACAGAAATAGGAGTGAGATGATCAGGCAGAACCAGAAGCACGTAGCCACTTTTATCCATTTCGTGTAATACTGTTCCCACGACTTTACTGTCAAAATCCTCGATTGCTTTTATTTTGGATTTAGTATCACCAGCGTGTGATGCTTCGTCAGGGGCTTCAACGTGAATCCAAACAAAGTCCTTTTCTTTAAGCGAATCCAGTGCATATTCTGCTTTTCCAAGATAATTCGTGTCAAGATAGCCAGTCGCACCGGGAACATTGATAATGTCCAATCCAGCATAGAAGCCAATCCCTTTGATAAGATCAACTGCGGATATGATTGAGCCTGTAAGCCCATATTTTTCAGCAAAAGTAGGCATATCAGGTGTCCGTCCCTGACCCCATGGCCATATCATATTGCCCGGTCTCTTGTTATTAGCGATACGCTTCTTATTTACAGGATGATTTTCGAGAATATCCTTCGATTTCTCCATAAGATCACGAATTATCTTTTGACTATCACCTGATGGAAGGTATTCCTCGTATTCTTTATCCGTAATGTCATGAGGAGGAGTGCATTTAAGTGACTCAGAGCCGTTTGTATGCACAAGCAAATGGCGATAGCTAACACCCGCATGGAAAGCTATATCTTCACAGTCTAGCTTATCGTCTAAAAATTCCATCAATTCTCTGGATTCATCTGATGATATACGTCCAGAGCTATAATCTATCATTATTCCATCTTTTACAGTAACGATATTGCACCGATAAGCAATGTCATCTTTCCCCAGCTTAATTCCCATACTCCCAGCTTCGAGCGGACCTCTGCCAGTATAATATAAATTAGGGTCATAACCCACTAATGAAAGGTTAGCGACGTCGCTTCCGGGAGGCAGTTCATCGGGTATAGTATTTACCATTCCAGACATACCCCTTCGGGCTATAGTATCCATATTAGTGGTATCTGCAAATTCCAGAGGTGTTTTATTTCCAAGTTCCGGTATGGGATAATCAGCCATACCGTCGCCAACGAGTACAATATATTTCATTTAAATCTCCAAAAATCTATAAGCCTAATAATTCAACGATAGCTTCTTCTGTTGCAGGTATAGACGAAGGTTTCTCCGAACAGGCAATGGCACGATCGGGGTCTTTGAGTCCGTGTCCAGTTACAACGCACACGATGGAATCACCATCTTTGAAATATCCTTCTTTATTTTTTTTGATAACGCCGGCAACGGAAGCGGCTGAAGCTGGTTCTACAAAAACACCTTCTAATCTAGCAAGCATCATGTATGCCTCAAGTATTTCGTCATCTGTGACAGTGTCAATCAATCCACCTGATTCATCCCTTGCAGATTCGGCTTGTTTCCAGCTTGCAGGATTTCCTATTTTAATTGCGGTAGCTATTGTATGCGGGTATTTGATTATACGTCCTTCAACAATTGGGGCGGATCCGGCAGCTTGAAAGCCTATCATCTTCGGCAGCGAGTTTATCTTGCCTGCTGATTTATACTCCTTATAACCTTTCCAATATGATGTTATATTCCCTGCATTGCCGACAGGTATTGCGTGATAATCTGGTGCTTTTCCGAGTACGTCGCATATCTCAAATGCTCCTGTCTTTTGCCCCTCGATACGATATGGATTTATCGAGTTGACGAGGGTAATTGGGTGCTTATCCGTGATCATTCTAACCATTGTAAGAGCGTCATCAAAATTCCCTTGAACTGAGACAACTCTTGCGCCGTGCATCAAAGCCTGCGAGAGTTTCCCAAGCGCAATGTTACCTTCGGGGATAAGAACAATACAGCTAATGCCAGCCCTTGCAGAATAAGCGGCGGCGGATGCTGATGTATTTCCAGTAGATGCGCACATGACAGCTTTTGAGCCTTCTTCCACAGCTTTTGATATAGCCATAGTCATCCCACGATCTTTGAATGAGCCTGTGGGGTTCATGCCTTCGTATTTGAGATAGATTTCCAGACTACTACCGATAGTTTTACCTAAATTATCAGCTTTGATCAGAGGGGTGTTTCCCTCATGCAATGTTATGATGGGTGTTTTGTCTGTGACTGGTAAATATTCACGATACTTGTTTATTATGCCTTTCCATTCCATTTGTTTTGTCCTTTCAAGTATGATCATCTGTTCTTCCGTCACTCGGCGGAACGAGATTCGTATTAGTTCGTATGGATTTCAAAGGAGATCGAAATATGTGACGACGTATTTACGTTAAGATACCTAACTTATTAGGGATTAAAAGTAATAGAATTATATCATAACTCCTCAAAAAATCAATACGTAATAAGCAAAACTGACTCCCTTATTGCATTGTTATTATTTGTATGTTAAAATGCCAATACGAAAATTAATGAGTGATGAGTAATACCAATTCTATTTATTGATTGTGCATTAGAATTATTTGTAGGGACACGCTGATGCGTGTCCCATACGTATCAACTTAAGAAATTTAACCCCAGAGGTGCTTGTTATGGCAAAAGAATTGAAGGTTGGCATCGTTGGCGCTCCACGAGGATCGGGTTTTGTTCGGGCAATACAAACGGTAACAGAGACTGAACTCGTGGCAATATGTGACATAAGAGAGGAAGTTTTGAACGATTCTGCTAATAGGTTCGGTGTAGAGAAGCGATACATTAATTATGAGGATATGGTGGATTCTGATCTCGATATTATCGTCGTATCAACCCCGATGCCTTTGCATACCCCGCAGGCAATCATGGCTCTGGAAAGAGGCAAACACGTTATCACAGAGGTGCCATCTTCAACTGATCTTGAGCAATGCTGGCAACTTGTGCAGGCTGTTGAAAAAAGCGGATGTAAGTATATGATGGCGGAAAACTATACTTACATGAAGCCAAACGTATTAGTCCGTGAATTAGCAAAACGTGGTTTGTTCGGTGAAGTATATTTCGGTGAAGGCGAATATATACACGAGCTTAAAGGCTTGAACGAGGTTACTGTTTGGCGTAGAAAGTGGCAGACTGGCAGAAATGGATGCACTTATCCTACTCATAGCTTGGGTCCCGTCCTACAATGGTTTGATGACAGAGTTGAAAGTGTATGCTGTATGGGTAGCGGGCATCATTACACAGACCCAAGGGGTGACTTCTATGAGAACGAGGACAGCACAACGGTAATGTGCAAAACGACTCGTGGAGGACAGATCATCATAAGGCTTGATATGCTATCTAACCGACCACACAACTTGACATACTATTCCCTTCAGGGAACAAAAGGATGCTACGAAGCGCCTCGTGGATTCGGTGATGATCACAAAATATGGCTAGGTGACCGTCATGGCGAAATTTCGTGGCATTCTCTGTGGGAATTAGAGGCAGAATTCATGCCTGATATGTGGCGTAATCCTCCAGAAGAGGCATTAAAAACCGGACATGGCGGAGGAGATTATTTTGAGATCAGAGAGTTTGTTGATTGCGTAATAAATGGCACCAAACCGCCGGTAGATGTATATGATGCTTTAGATATGACTGTGCCGGGGTTAGTATCTGAGGAATCCATCAACAAAGGCGGGATACCAATACCTGTTCCAGACTTCAGGAAGATAAAGCGATTCCCTGATGATCTGCCAGATGTATTAAAGAACAGCAATATAATCTCCATGCAGTTGTAAAAATTTCCGACTTGACACGGCAAACCAAGAAAAGTATCATATCAAATAGTATAATCGGTAGGTTGAATAGAGACAACGAGACCCAACTATATCTAATATCTCAAAAATCTGGAGAACCTAACTTCTTATATAACAGATAGCAAGGAGAAATGAGTGATAACTCCCCCGCATAAATGCGGAGGCTTCTTGTAGCACGCATAGTCCAATGACTTACGTTATGCTACAAAGGCTTTATCCAAGCCCCTTGCAAGAATATTCCTTGCGGCATTTACGTCTCTGTCGAGAATTAAATTACAATGAGGACAGTTGTGGATACGAACAGACAAGTCTTTTTTAACAATGTTTCCACATTGAGAACAAAGTTGGCTTGTATACTTGGGATCAATCTTTATAACCTTCCGTTCAGCTTCTACCGCTTTAGCGAGAAGGGTCATAACAAAGATATTCCATGAGGCATCCATAATGCTTTTAGCAAGATAATGATTCTTAACAAGTCCTTGTGTGTTCAAGTCCTCGACAATAATAACATCATTTTGGTCAATGAGTTCTCTGGCAATTTTATGAGCAGTATCACTTCTTTGGCTGGCAATATGTTCATGCAAGCGTTGAAGATTACGGACAGACTTTCTTCTATTTTTAGAGCCTTTGGTCTTTCTAGCAACAGAACGTTGAAGTCTACGCAATTTCTTTTCAGACTTACGCAGATGTTTAGGTGGCTCAAAGAATACGCCTTCGGATGTAGTAACGAGATTACTGATACCGAGATCAATTCCTATAATAGTACCAGTTTTAGGAAGTGGCATTATCTCGGTATCAACAGAAAAGCAGATATAATAACGTCCTGCTTGACGTTTAATAGTGGCAGATTTAATAATACCATCAACGGTGCGGTGAAGTTTAATTTTGATTTCCCCGATATTCTGGATATACAGTTTGCCGTTATCTCTGAGTTTCGCTCCATCGCCATACGTGAACTCAACAGAATCAAAGCGATTGTATCCTTTGAATCTTGGATAACCTGGTGTGCCACCAGATTTAATACGTCGAAAGAAGGCTTGAAATGCTTTATCAAGTTTTCGGAGTGTGCGTTGACATGATGAAAAGTTTAGACTTACAAACTTATCCTGTTCCTGACGATTGGTTTTCAGCCAAGTACTTTGCTGGATATATAAAACAGATTCTTGACGTTCCTCGTAGGCGGACTTGCGTTGAGCAAGGGAATCATTATACAACCAACGGTGTCTTGAAATCATATCATCAAGAGCATTTATCTGATTCCGTGTCGGATACAGGCGATATTTGTAAGTCTTTAGCATTTACATCCAGCCATTCATCAAGGATTCGGCGTAATAATTCAGATACAGATAGTTCCTGTTTACCAGCAATTATCTGTAAAATTTTGTGTTGTCTATCAGTTAAGTTATAATTTACTCTACGTTTTTTCATAATACATATATTATACACCACACTTAATATATGTCAAGTGAAAAATAAAAAATAAGGAGATGGCAATTCACCACCCGCATAAATGCGGGTGTCCCCTTGCCGAAATATTATGGATAAGAGCAGACTAGCTATTAATGGTGGTCAAAAAGCAATTGATGGTTTTGAAGGCAAAGGCAACCCCAAGATCGGACACGAGGAACTTCTGGAGATGGCTGATACGTGGGGTTATCCTCCTGAAATTATCGAGGAGATCCGTAAGATAGTTGAGAAAGTTCCAATCGGTCCATCTCTGGTTCATTATAACAACCCGGAATCAAAAGCAACGCAGATGGAGAACCTTGTCCGTGAACTTTTTGACGTAAAGAACGTAATGGGAGTCTCATCTGGTACAGCGGCTTTGCATACAGCTTTTGTAGCGGCGGATGTTGGATGTGGTGACGAGGTCCTCGTTCCCGGATTCACTTTTGCGGCGACTGCTATGGCTGTTGTCGTAGCAAGGGGAGTACCGATCTTTTGCGAGATTGACGAATCTATGACCATAAATCCAGAGGATATTGAGAAAAAGATCACACCTCGCACAAAAGCTATCGCACCTGTCCACATGAGCGGTTATGTATGCAATATGGAAGCAATAATGGATATTGCAAAGCGCCATAAGCTACTTGTAATTGAAGACTGCGCTCAGTCATGCGGGTCAAGATTCAAAGGCAAACGAGTTGGAACCATCGGAAATATTGGCTGTTTCAGTATCAGTTCTTATAAAGTCACCGGCGGTGGAGAGAGCGGTCTGGTGATGACTGATGATGACAAGCTTTTTGCAAGGGCACAGGGTTGGGCTGAGGCTGGTGGATTGTGGCGACCTGACCGTTTTGCATCTGCACGCTGGAAAGGTGAGCTTTTTAGCGGAGTCAATTATCGTATATCTGAACTTGAAGGAACAATCGAGCTTGTCCAGTTCCGTAAGATGGAAGCACAGCTTAATAGATGGCGTAAAAACAAAAAACTCATAATGTCAAATCTCCCGGCATATAAAGAACTGCGTCCAAGAGTCGTTCACGACGTAGACGGTGAGATGGGACACAGTATCGGTTTCTTCGGAAGGACAGCAGAAGAAGCAGAACAACTAGCCCATGCGCTTAGTGCAGAAGGTGTCGGTGCTGGCACTCGTGGAACAAGCAAATCACCCGACTGGCATCACTATCAATACATGGAAATGATCATGAACAAAGTTCCAGCAACGTCAGACGGATGCCCGTGGGAGTGTCCAAAAGCAGGAGAAGCGGCGAAAGTCAAGTATTCGTTCGATATGTGTCCAAACACAATTGATCTTGCCAGTCGTCACGTATCCGTTGGCATTAATCAGTGGTGGACAGAAAAAGACTGCATGAAAGTTGCTCAAGCAATGACCAAAGTCTTTGACGCCTTCTTCACCCGTGAAACAAAATACGATAGCTGGCTTTCTGCTGTCAACTCCAAGTGATTAATAAGATAGGTTGGGTTGGCAAACCCAACCTCCCACACCTATTTTGCAATAATTTCATTTTACTTGACATATTCGTTATCTGGATATATAATACAAAATATGGATTATAAACCAAAAATTCGAGAAAATTTCACAAATATTGACTTAATATTGCTGTTTTTAACCATTATTGCGATCAGGTGGTGTAGATTATGTTACTAGAATTTCGTGTTGGGAATTATTTATCTTTCAAAGATATTGTGACTTTTAGCATGGAAGCCGCTTCCATTTCTGAACATGAAGAGGATAACGTTTTTGAATTTGATAAATATAAATTGTTAAAAAGTGCTGTTTTATACGGGGCAAATGCAAGCGGTAAAAGCAACTTGCTAAAAGCAATGGGTTTTATAAAAGGATTTGTTTTCAATTCATCAAAAGGAACTCAAGCAACAGAACCCATAAAAGTTGAAGGCTTTAGATTGAGTACAGAGACGGAAAATGAACCGTCATTTTTCGAAATAGTATTTATTTGTGATCAAAAAAAGTTCAGGTATGGCTTCGAGGTTGACAAAAATCGAGTTCATTCTGAATGGTTGTTTTTTACCCCTTCAAGACAGGAAGCAAAATTATTTGTTAGGGATAAAGATGAGATCAATATTAACAAAACATATTTTAACGAAGGGAAAGGATTAGAGAATAAGACAAGACCAAATGCCCTTTTCCTTTCTGTTGTTGCTCAATTTAATGGAAAAATATCTAAGCAAGTGTTAGAGTGGTTTGACAGATTTAGGTTCATATCTGGATTAGATGACGTAAGCTATATTGAATTTACTATATCCCAAATAGAAAAAGAAGATTTTAAACAAAAACTCTTAGAATATTTAAAAATAGCTGATCTAGGTATTGATAATGTAAGTATCGAAAAAGGAAAAATCAAAATTTCTGAATTACCAGAAAATTTAAGTGTTCTAATAAAAGATGAGGATGTTGATGAAATTGAGGGAGTTGATATATCAACCTTACATAGTAAATATGATAATGAAAACAAAAGACTGCCATCTAAAGTAAGATTTGAATTCGACAGTGAATCTGAAGGAACGCAGAAGTTCGTCGGGATACTTGGCCCGCTATTAGATACTCTGGGTAAGGGTTATGTGCTTGTAGTTGATGAACTTGATGCTAGGTTCCATCCGTTTATAACTCGTTTTATTATCCAGCTTTTTCATTCTAAACAGACAAATCCAAATAATGCACAGTTGATTTTTGCCACTCATGACACCAATTTGCTTGACAGGGATTTATTTCGCAGGGATCAGATATGGTTCACAGAAAAGGATCAATACGGCGCTACTGATCTATATTCTCTGGTAGAATATAAGAATGTACGAAAAGACGCCCCTTATGAAAAAGATTATATTGCAGGCAAATATGGTGCAGTCCCATTTATTAAAAACTTTGAGGTTTTGTTGGGTAATGGAGATGAGTAAAAGGAAAAAATCTAATCGAAAGATACATACAAGAGATTTAATAGAAAGGATTTTGATCGTATGTGAAGGTGAAAAGACAGAACCCAATTATTTTAGGAAGTTTCTAATAGATGAAAATAAATGCTATGTAAAAACAACTGGAGAAGGTTATAATACTGTTAGACTGGTTCAGAAAGCAATAAAAGTACAAAAAGAGTCAATGCCACCCTATAACAAAGTTTGGTGTGTTTTTGACAGAGATTCTTTTCCCGCTAAAGACTTTAATAAAGCGATAAAAGAAGCAAAGAAAAAAGGTATAGAAGTAGCCTATTCAAATGAAGCCTTTGAACTATGGTATTTTCTTCATTTTGATTATTGTGATAGTGCTATGTCAAGGGATCAGTATCAAGAGAAACTGAGCGATCTATTAGGACATAAGTATGAGAAAAATTGCGAAACGATGTATCAAGAATTACTCTATATACAACTAATGGCTATAAGAAATGCTGAAAGGCTTCTTAATAGCTATGATTCTTTTAATCCAGAAAATAACAATCCTTCAACCACAGTGCATAAATTGGTTGAAGAACTCAATAAACGATTATTACGTCATAAATAAAGAGTTATAGTTAAAAACATAGTTAATGGCAATACACAATTCTATATTTGGAGGGATGAACCATGAAGAGAGTATTTTTTATTCTAACTACGTTGCTCTTTGTTTTTTGTATTACGATTCCTTCGCTTCTTGCCGATGAACCCGAAAAGAAATCGGATGAAGCAAACAGCGCCGAAATGAGAATTATTATCAAAGAGCCTTCAGAAAAAGAGCAAGGTAAAGAGATTATCAAAGAAGAAAAAATCGTAAAGCTATACGAGTCAGATGAGATTCGTGATCTCATAGCAGAAATAAAACGCCAGCGGGAAGAAATACAATCACTGAGAGACGAAGTTGCCAGATTAAGCAGATTAGTTGAGGAACGACCAGAACCGGAAAAGCCTTTGATCCGCAGAGGAAATGGCAATCCACCAAGAAGGTTGGAACCGACACAACCTCTTAGAGAATACCGTGAACCTGAAAGATCAGAACCACAAAGAGAAATCATCCAACCCGAAGAAAAGCGTCCTGAGCAAGTTTCTGAGATCGAGTCAGAGATAAATTCTCTCGAAGAAAAAATCAGCGATCAACCTTACAATAAGGATGCTCGTATAAAGCTTGCTGGAATTTACAAGAAAGTAGGTAGAAAAGAAGAAGCCATTTTTCAGTATCTGGAGACCATGAGAATTAAATCTATTGAAGAAAATATAAAAATTGTTATGGATAATAATCCTAATAATTCAGAGACATACCTATCAATAGCAAACCTATATAAAGAATTAGGCAATTTGGATAATTCTCTGCTTTATTATGAAAAATATCTAAAATACAAAGGTTTTAGCGGATTATCTGACGAAATTAAACCTCGTGAGTCAGAAGAAGCTAAGTCAGAATCGGATTTTAACATGGGAGAAGTTATATCATCAAGCGCAGAGGAAGTTGTTTTGAAAACCTTTGAAGGTGATACTGCAACTTTCAAAGTACCAAAGTGGGGTAATAAGGACGGTTCATATACACCCGACAAAGAGATTTCTGAAATGACCCAGAAATTAGATAAAGGCAAAAAAGTAAAAATTATATGGAATAAGATCGAGGGACAAAAGATCATACAGGATATAGAAATCTTAAAGAAGCAGTAATCAGATAAACACAAATTGACAAGATACAAGATACAGGATTCAAGATACTGATCACTGATTATTATCTTGCATCTTTTCTTCTATATGTTTTATCTATGGTTACCCCCAAAATCAAGACCAAAAATAGACCAAAATAAGGTGGATCATTATCCATCGTAATATCAGCACTCCAGACCTGATTGGTTCTGGTGATCATTTCGCTACTGGTATGGATAAACCTTATGATCAGGCTCATTCCTGGTCATACGTCTTTTGTGACCTACTGCCTGTAAATAAGATTCATCAACCTAGTTATCCTCTTGGGATTGACCCAATAGCCCTGTTTTCTTATCAGTCATCTTTGGATATCCGTAAAAAAACTTCAGATACTGCTCATCTATCAAGCGCATCAGAATCAGGTTCAGTGGCGTCTCTTTTGCTGAAGGCTGTTCTGAACTTAAATTCTGAACTATGATTTCGACGTTTTACTGACTGACAAGCTTAAGGTAAAGTCATAGGATATTATACCTCAAAATCCACCTTAACTTGTGGTCTAATTGTCGGGGGTAAGTATAATTAGCGAAAATCCTGAAATTGCGTCAGGTCTTGAGTTGGAATTAAGGCGTTTCGTTGATATGCTCTAGCAGAGATAAGCATAAATAGAGGATAAGCTAAAATGGATTTAGTATATCTCGACTACAATTGCTTTCAAAGAGATTTCGATGACCAAAAACAGATAAGAATCCAGATGGAAGCTTTAGCATGTCAGGAAATATTTAAGAAAGCAGAGAAAGAAAAAATCCAGCTTGTTTGGTCTTTTATGCATCAAGATGAAACTATACTATGCCCGTTTCCAAAAAGAAAATTTGAGGTTTTTCGTCTTGCAGAACTTTGTAAAGTAAGAATAGGACCTAGAGAGGATATATATAAGATTGCTAAATTATTACAAGAAAATGCGAAATTTTCTTCCAAAGATTCCATTCATATCGCTTGTGCTTCTTTTATAAATTCTAATTTCTTTTTGACCTGTGACGATAAAATAATAAATCGATCTAAGCTATTGGAGTTTAATATGAAAATAATAAACCCAATTGATTATCTAAGATTGGACGGTGGCAGATAATGGAAAAAGTAAAAGAAATGAATGATACTGAAATAATAATTAATGGTATAGAAGTCCTGAATAAGACTCTTGGCATAACCAATGCACTAAGATTTATTAGTCTTATGCACAACGAACCTACTAATTATGTTGAAATATCCCAGCGACTATATGATGGACAAACTATAGAGGAAATATTTGATAGGGCAAAGAAGAATTGGAAGGAATGAAACCTTTTACAAAGCAAAATGGGAAACCATAGATGTGCAATAATATTTTGATCGTTAAAACTCATACAGGATATGGGGAAACCTGTGTGATTCCGTAAATTCAACACCCATAAGAAAGGAGAAGTACGTCATTGATATTTATCCCCACTGTCTTTGATGTACTGAAAATCTAAAATGGTAAAAATTGGCATGTTGAGCTTTGCTCACGTTCACGCAAATGGTTACGCAGATCAAGTTATTAAAAATGAAAAGGCTGAACTCGTCTCTGTATGGGACGATGACGAAGGCAGAGGGAAAAGAGCTTCTGAGAGATTAAACGTCCCATTCTATGCCGATCTGGACAAAATCCTTGCGACTGACATAGATGCAGTTGTTGTCAACGCATCAACTGATCTGCATCCCAAAGTCATGGTTGCGGCGGCAAAGGCTGGAAAACACATTTTCACCGAAAAAGCCCTTGCCATTGACGTAGCAGGATGCGATAAGATTATCGAGGCTGTCAAAAAAGCTGGCATTAAGTTTATGATCTCTCTGCCGTCAAGATGCAGTAAAGAGCTTCTTCTGGCAAAAAAGGCTGTTGATGACGGTCTTTTGGGTGATATTACATTTGGCAGAGGCAGAGTCGCACATTCCGCCGCCCTTGACAAATGGTTCAGTGGTGACAGCGCATGGTTCGTTGATGCAAAGAAAGCCGGCGGTGGCGCATTATTCGATCTCGGCTGTCATAGAATGGACGTTATCAGATGGATGATGGGTGAACCCAAAAAACTGATGGCGATAGTGAATAACTTTTCAGGAAATTTCGATATAGACGACAACTCAGCGACCATCATTGAGTTTGCAAACAAGGGCATCGGTGTGGTTGACGTTGCTTTTGTGCATAGGTCTGGACCTAACCCATTTGAACTCTATGGGACAGAAGGCTCTATAACTATGGGTGCAGGACCATTATCTTTGACTACGCGCAAGCTGAACGAAGAACAGGTCAAAGATTACATAGCCAACGGACCGCAGGGACTTCCAACACCTATGTCACAGTGGATCAACGCCATTGTAGATGGTACGCCGATGACTATAAACATTCAGGATGGACGTAATCTCACAGAACTGCTTCAAGCGTCATATATGTCCTCTGCACAAAACAAGGGGATTAGTCTGCCTCTGTAAGTTTTTGGAGTGCGTAAGCTTGCTTACGCACTTGCACTCCAAAATAGGAATAGCAAAATTGAAGAACGTTGAGGAATTATTTAAAGAACTGGCTGATATTATTGCAAAACTGAGAAGCGATGACGGTTGCCCATGGGATAGGGAACAGACGAATGAGACTCTTAAATCAGGACTCATAGAGGAAGTTTATGAAGTCCTTGAGGCGATAGATTTGAAGGATGATGCCAAATTTGAGGAAGAACTCGGTGATCTGTTGATGCAAGTAGTTCTAAATGCTCAAATAGCCAAAGACGAAGGCAGATTCGATATGGCTGGCGTTATACAAAAAATTAATGAAAAACTGATAAGACGTCATCCACACGTTTTTAGTGACCTTCAGGTTAAAGATGCTCAAGAAATATTGATAAATTGGGATCGGATAAAAAGTGAGGAACGTGCAAAAAGGGATGAAAACTCTATTTTAGATGGAATCCCTGTGAACCTTCCAGCACTCATAAAGGCTAGAAAAGTGCAGTCAAGGGCATCGAGAGTAGGTTTTGATTGGAATAAAGCTGAGGATGTTATCAAAAAGGTTGAAGAAGAGATAGACGAACTAAAAGAAGGTATCAGCAATCAGGATCAGAAAAATATTGAGGAGGAGATCGGTGACATACTATTCTCAATCGTAAATTTATCCAGATTTCTCAACGTCGAACCAGAGGAAGCTTTACGAAATACTACAGCCAAATTCATAAGGCGTTTTGAGCAGATGAAAACTCAGATAACCAGTAACGGGAAAAATATAAAAGACTATGACTTAGTGGGACTAGACAAAATCTGGGATTCGATAAAAGAATCAGAGAAGTAATAGGTGGTAATGGGGAGAGCATTGTTAAAAATAAAATGAAAATAAACACGAAGTCACGGAGACACAGAGGGAAATTAGTGATCAGTAAACAGTGATCAATAATCAGTTTTTGCTACTTAGTAGTGGATACAGTCAATACAATCTTTTAGCAACCAAATATCCATAGGGAGAATTTGTTGCCTATGGATGGGGTTCAGTCAATAACCCCTTCTGTTCTTCCGTTGCACGGCGGAACGTGATTCTGTTCTTCCGTTGCTCTTTTCTTCCGTCACTCGGCGGAACGAGATCGGCGGAACGTGAGATGTAGCAATCCCCACTTTCGTGAGGACTGATGTCGAAGCGCCTTAGCGAACTGAGACGGAGATTAGTTACAAGCCAACGAATTATGAGTATTAAATAATTAATGGGGTAATAGATTAAGATGGATTCCCGTTTTCACGGGAATGACAAACCCCGTAGAATGTCATTTCCACGAAAGTGGAAATCCAGAGAAGGCTATCTAGCTTATTACCCGATTATTTATTTAACCTTCATTATTCGTTGGTAGTTGACCTTACTGATCAGTTCTTCAAAATCATTGATTTCCTTTATTGAAGGAAGAACTCCTATTTCAAGTTTATACTCACGTTTTTCACCCGGCTGGAGGAACTGAAGCGTTCCTCTTTCACGCTCTTTATCACGCCCTTCCACAAGACAGTTAGCAGGCTCCATACCTACAACGTAAGCGCCCTCTCCGTTCATCTTCCATTCAATGAATCTTGGCAATTGGCTTTTAAGGTACTTTACATAGAACCCAAATCCCTGCCCGTTATTGAATGCTTTATTGACAAGGGCGGAGTATGCGTAGCCATCTTTATCCGTTGCCATCTCGTGGTAATATACTCTCTCTTTAAATCCCGGCGTTGGAGCCTGAAATTTATAATGATGTTCAGCATCAATTTTTGCCTCATCATCTCTTGTGACCATGCCTTTTGAGGTTGAGATCAAAAGAGAATCCTTATCAACCGCAGGGAATCCTCCATTTATATGGTAGAGATACATGTGTGGAACTGGATCAAAACTAAGATTTTCAACAATGTCATGCAGATAGAACCTTGATTCGCCAAGCTTTGCACATACCTTGCGGGTAAGGGCTATATTCTCACCAAAAAGAACAGCCTCACGCACCTTTCCCTGCACCCACATAACGTAATCATCGCCTTGCCATTCACCGTCTGCCCAGACACTCTTTGCGGGAGTATTAGATATTCGTCCATGCAGACCGAGTTTCTTACCTTCATCAACACAAGGTAAGCCTGCATAAGTCATTCCACAGGTTGCGATAAGCCCACCAAAAAATCCTCTCAGCCATCCAAGACCCTCTGGTTCAAAGAATGAGGGATGTACGTCTCCTGTTGCCGATCTCCAGCATAACGGCTGACCTTTATATTCTGCGTAGGTTACATCCATACCCCTATCGGGTGTTACCGTAAAGCTAAATCCACTACCTGTTTTAATATCTACGGCATGAACGCCTTTTTCATTGCCATCGTTCAGCACGTAGCTCTTTGCGCCAGCGACTTGAGATATATCCCCGATTCTGCTCATTAATTCTTTTCTTGAATATTCCTGTCCATATAGCTTTGCCATTTTTATCACCTCGCTATATTTATCATTTTTGAAAATTGCTTATAGGACCTTTATACCTTCAATAGCCAACTGAATTCTGTATACTGACGTTGATGCTGTGATGAAAAGAGTTTTCCAGTCTTTTCCACCCCATGCCAGATTAGCCGCTACTTCCGGGACATCAATCCTGCCGAGTTTTTTACCCGATGGATCGAATATTGATATACCTCCCGGTCCTGTGACGTATATGTTACCTTCTGAATCAATCTTCATTCCGTCAACAGCGCCCGGGTCGGTTCCTTTGAGATCAGCAAAAATGCGTCCATTCGTGATCGTGCCATCGGATTTGACATCAAAAACACGAACGTGAACACCGTCAGTATCATCAATATATAAAAGTGACTCATCAGGTGAAAATGCTAATCCGTTAGGTTTATCGAAGTCATCAATTAGCAAGGTCAAAGTCTTACCATCAGCAGAAAGACGATATACTCCCTGAAATGGCAATTCTTGCTCTCCCGGATTCCCAAATTCTGCTGACAGTCCATAAGGCGGGTCTGTAAAATATATACTACCATCAAATTTTACTACAACGTCATTAGGGCTGTTTAATTTTTTGCCATTATATTTATCGGCAATAGTAACCACAGTCCCATCTTTCTCTGTGCGTGATACACGACGGTTTGCGTGTTCACAAGCGATTAATCTCCCTTGTTTGTCCAGAGTAAGACCGTTAGATTTTCCACTTGGCTCTCTGAATAATTGTGCGCCTTTAGCTTCCGTCCATTTCCGCATCTTGTTTGCAGGTATATCGCTAAAGAAAAGACATCCTTGAGACGCATCCCAGATGGGTCCTTCTGTAAACACAAAGCCCGTTGCAATTTTCTCCAGCTTTGAATCTTTAACTATATCATTAAAATTTCGTGCCATCGGTTTTCTCTCCTTTCAAAATTGCTATTAATTCTAAAATCTTTAAGATGCTTTGATTATAGACTATGTCTCTGAAAGTGTCAATATTGAAAGGTGTATGAGGGCTATTTAATTTTCGCTATTTTGACTTGTTAATCTGACGTAAAGATGGTATATTAATGGGAAATATCTAAACAGTTTTTAGTTTTCAGTTCAGGAAACCTTACGAATAAACGATTATAATTTTAATGGAGGTTGAATATTCAAAACACAACGTTTTTCCGTCGAAACTTGATTTTTCTCCCGGCTTTGCTGATGGATATGAGTACCAGTTCTGCAGTACTTGGAATGACGTTTTACGCTTTCAAACTCGGTGCATCCCCCCTCGTGATAGGTATAACAGCATCCGCAAGCACACTCCTATATGTTATATTCAGCCGTATCTTTGGCAGATTATCTGACCGAATCGGTCGAAAAAGAGTTCCACAAATAGCCGCTTTATGCTTTTCAATTCTTTATTTTTCCATGCCGCACTGCAAAAGTCTTACGCAACTGGTCATTATGTTCCCGTTCACCGGATTGTGTTTATCGGCATTTTGGCCACCTTATGAAGCATGGATTGCGGAAATCAATGATGGCCGCCCTCTCGAAAAGCGTGTCAGGATGTTTAATCTTGCATGGGCAACAGGAGTTATGATAGGCTATGGCATAAGCGGATATGTATACGAACTGAGTTATATGATACCTTTTTATTTTGCTGGCGTAGGGGCGCTGTTTGCAGTAACTGTGGTGACTTTTCAACCCAAACCTGTAAAGCAATCCACGTATGTAAGAACTCAAAACGATAATAATGGGTCAGATATTCAGTTATATTTAACGAAAAAGTTTTTATACATAAGCTGGATTGCTATCTTCTTTACGTGGGTCACGCTTGGAGTTTTGCGTTACATATTCCCAAAACTCATCAGCGAGTTGCAAATGAAGCCGAGTGTTTTCGGTCTTTTGATGCTAATATGGGCTGGAACTCAAGTAGTGATGTTTTTCTTTCTTGGTGCAACAAAGAGATGGCACTACAAATTTTCTATACTTTTTATAGTCCAAATGCTTGGTTGTCTTGGTTACGTCATCATCTACCTGAGCAATTCTCCGATATTTTGGGCGTTAGCTCTAATGCTATTTGGATTACAAACGGGCATGATCTACTTTTCAAGCATATATTACAGCCTGCATGGTCATGCTGATAAGGGTAACAAAAGCGGTTGGCATGAGTGCATACTCAGCAGTGGAGGGTTTATAGGACCATTCATTGGAGGGGCGCTGGCAAATTACATCAACCTTAAAGTTCCTTATGTCTTTTGTGCAGCGACGGTAATTTTTGGATTGTTGGTACAGATTTATTTTGTTATGGCTTGGTCAAAAAACAAACCACAGAAACACGGAGAGAACATAGGAAGGATGAAGGATGAAGGATGAAGGATGAAGGATGAAACAGTAATACTCGTTTCTTCTTTTTCATCTATCATTCTTTCGCCTTCATACTTTTTCTCCGTGTTTTTTTTGAATTTTGACTGATCATCTTGGCTTTTAAGTAGAAAGGATATGAATTATGAAAATAACTGATATACAAACAATAGAAGTTATGGGTCATGGATACTCAACTTACGTAAGAGTGTATACAGATGAGGGATTGACAGGCACTGGAGAGTGCATACACGGGAGTTCTGCGTCTCCTGTAATAATTAATAATATGAAAGGTATGCTAATCAATGAAGACCCGATGAATGTTGATCGACTTTTCGAGAAGGTTAGACGTGCATACATCTTTGACGGCGCATTAGGTGGCAACATTATATCTGCTTTGACCGGTATAGAAATTGCTCTCTGGGATTTAGTCGGAAAAGCAGTGAATCTTCCGGTGTACCAGTTGCTAGGCGGGAAGTTTCGTGACAAGATAAGACTTTACTCTGACTGTGGTGGTAGCGACCCTGAATCGTGTTCAAAGAAAGCAAAAGAAGTCGTTGCGATGGGATTCAACGCATTAAAATTCGACATTGATGACGCCGGTAATCCATATAAAATGGATGTGTGGAATTGGTCAATTACTCCCGGAGAATCACAATCCATGGTGGATAAAATATCCGCAGTTCGTGAAGCAGTGGGACCAAACGTTGACATTTCAGTGGATATGCACGGACGATATGACACGTCTGCCGCAATACGTGTTGCAAAAGCGCTGGAACCATTCAATCTGATGTGGCTGGAGGAGCCTGTTCCCCCAGAAAATATTGATGCTATGCGTGAAGTTAAACGATCTACAAGTACGCCTATATGCGCGGGTGAGAATCTGTTTTTAAGATATGGCTTCCGTGATCTTATCGAAAAACAAGCAGTAGACGTGATCATGCCAGACATTCCAAAGTGCTGTGGACTATCAGAGGGGAGAAAGATCGCCAACTTGGCAGAGATTTACTACATTGCATTTGCTCCGCACAATGTCTGTGGACCTCTGGGAACAATGGCATCATGTCACGTATGCGCAAGCATCCCCAACTTTTTGGTACTCGAATGGCATTGGCTTGGCAGAAAGTATTGGGATGAATTGGTCATAACCGATAAGCCAATCATAGAGAATGGCTACATTACAGTTACAGACAAACCCGGATTAGGTTTAGAGATCAATCCCGATGTAGCGAAACAATACATGCGTCCGGGAACGAAGTTCTTTGATTAAGATTTATAGTTCAACGAAAATTTTATTATCACGAATTACACGAATATGAAAAAAGTCTATAGGTTTCAAACTCATAAACCTATAGACCTGTTCTCATTTGTGTAATTTTTGACACACCTATGTGTGTGTCAGGATATACACACTTTCGTTGTTTTTATAAAATTGTGATATTTTGTAAACCATTGTCATAATTAGGGTTTTTCAAAAAAAATAACCTATACAAAAAAGTGCAAATCGTTGGCATGATCATTGCTTAATATAAAAGTGAAATATTAAAGTGATAAATTCGCAATTGCATTTTAATTTTGCTATTCGGATGATCCGATAGCTGAGATGGTAGGATATTGTGGAGATAGTTATTGGTTTTGTGTGCAGTGCAATGGGGATAGCATTGGGGTTCTTTGTACTCAAGCTGATCTTTTTTGTACTAAGCCACATGGTTCAAAAATAGGGCTTAAGCCCTTGTTTTTCACTTGCTTTTTACAGCAAGTGGTTTCTTAAAGTGAGTACCGAGTATAAACTCGGGTACTGATCAATTTTTCGGAGGTAATAAAAAATGAAGTATTTTGCAGTTCTTTTGGCTATTGTTCTTAGTATTGGTTTAATGGTAGGTTGTGCGCAGAAACCGCCCACACTAACAAAAGTTGACCCGGCTACTGCTTCCTCCGCTGGTGGAACAGAGATCACTATTACAGGTACAGGTTTCAAAGTTACCCCAGCCCCAACAGTAACAATTGGTAGCAATCCTGCTTCTGGCGTAAAAGTTACCGCCAAAACAACTTTGAAGGCAACTGTTCCTGCTGGTATTGCTGGTCCTGCTGACATCGTAGTCCAGAATGCTAAGGCAAAGGTAAAGTCCACTCCATTTAAAGGCTTCTCATATTATGAAGACGTAACAGTTATGTCCAGTACGCCAGACATAACAATGGCTCCTCCAGAGGGTATTGATGCTCCAGCTAAAGTTGGTGTGACCTTCAATCAAGATGTTGACCCAACATCAGTTGTTGTAAAGGTTACCGGTGCTGATGGTGCTGAAGTTGCTGGTGGTCCAGCAGTTCAAGATACTGCCGATACCAAGATGTTCACCTTCGCTCCAGCCGCTCCATTTGCCGCTGGCGATTATACCGTTACAGTGTCTGGTGCAAAGGGCATGGCCGCTGGTAACGTAATGGCTACTGATTACACCATGTCATTCAAGGTGAAAGAAGCTGCCAAGGCTGTTAAGGGTGCCAAAAAAGCGAAAAAGTAATTTTAAGCACTAAATGCTGAAATTCATAAAAAGGACTTGGAAAATTTCCAAGTCCTTTTTTTATTTCCAATCGTTTTTTATCTATCCATTATGATTTCTTAATCTTCAATCATTCCTCTTCGTTCTTTATGACTTAGCGTTTAGATTTCCACAGACGAAAACTTTATACTTGGTTTATTATCTAAATACTTGAGTTCTACAAGCTTATCTGTTATCATCTGAATAGTCTATAATAATTAATTCAGTCAAGCACTATAAAGGAGGACAGAAAACAATGGGAAATCTTAGGGCGGGAGTATCTAAAGTTAATATAACCCCTTACGTTGGAATATGGTTATGCGGATTCGGTGCGCGATTTAAGCCATCTGAAAATGTATACGATGACCTATACGCTAGAGCCATAGTTTTTGATGATGGCAATGAAAATCTGGCTATGGTTACTTGTGATTTACTAACTCTCGATGAAAGCTCAATTGAGTCAGTCCGTAAGATGGCACAGGATATGACAGAATTGAAAAGCGAGAATATCCTTATTAGCACAACACACACCCATTCAGGACCCTTATCCGGTCATCTCAGGGGATTTGGTCCTCTCGATAACGCATGGGTTAATATTCTCGAAAAAAAGATCGCTGGCGCCATAGCAGTTGCCTTCCGAAACATGCAGGATGTTTCCATAGGTGCAGGAAAAGGTCAGGCAAGTATTAATATGAATAGAAGGGGTGGGAAAGCAATAGATCGAGAGATTGGCATTATAAGAGTCAATTGCAATAATGGAAAACCTCTTGCAGTTATTATGAATTATCCATGTCACCCTGTTATCGTACCATGGGACCTTCACACTATCTCCGCAGATTATCCGGGAGTTGCCTCTAAAGTGATTGAAAAAGCTTATGATGATGCGATCGGTATGTTCTTCACAGGAACTTGCGGAAACATAAATCCCGTAGCTGTGTGCAGGGATTTAGATACGGTTAAAAGGCTAGGAACTATCGTCGGCGCCGAAGCCCTGAAAGTTTCAGAAGAAATAACTTCTTTTGAGTCAGACGTTAATTTGAAAGCAACTAAAGAGAAAGTCATCCTGAAATCTCAAGAAATACCGTCTGCTGAACAACTTCAAGAAATAGTAAATGCTGGAAGTAAAGCGTTAAATCCTGAGTTAGATTGGGAATATAATTGGGCTAAGGATGCGCTGGAGTATGCTAAAGCAGGAAAGATTTCTGCTGATGTTCCAATTGAGATTCAGGTTTTAGCATTGAGTGATAAAATCGCTGTTGCAGGCATCCCCGGTGAGGTTTTCGTTGAGATCGGTCTGGCAATCAAAGAGAAGTCGCCCTTTGAGTTTACGTTAACGATAGAATGCGCCAATGGATGTATAGGGTACATGCCGGTCAGAGAGGCTTTTGACGAAGGCGGGTACGAACCAGCGATGGCTTTTAAGCTATTTGGTATCTATCCTGTTGATAAGGATGTCGCTGAAAAAGTAATAAATTCGGCTTTACGGATGGTTCATGAACTTAAAAATTAGCAAATTCAAATTATACACGGATTGAAGATTGAAAATTAAATATTGAAGATTAGGAAATCAAGGGAGGGTTGTAAATGGAAAAAGATATCGAAAGAAAAGTAGTCGCCATGTTGAAAATACTGGCTAAAACTAAAAAACCATTAGGTGCCAGAATGATCTCCCGAAAAATTGAGGAAGATGGAATACATCTAACTGAACGCGCTGTGCGGTTTCATTTACAACTTATGGACGAAAGAGGACTTACACAAGCGGTAGGGAAGCAGGATAGAGCCGGACGTGTTATAACAGATAAAGGGCGAGAGGAGCTTCGCAACGCTCTGGTATCTGATAAGGTTGGCATGATTTCTGGACGTATGGACGAGTTGTCTTACCAGACAAATTTTGAATTAGATAAAAAGAACGGTAATATCATACTCAATGTGTCTTTGATCCGTAACGACGATTTTCCAAAGGCTTTGGACATAGTGAAAGAAGTTATCAAAGCAAGGTTCAGCATGGGTAATCTCGTTTTGATTGTTGAGGAAAGCAAAGAGGTTGGAAACTTAGTTGTACCAAAAGGTATGACCGCACTTGCGACAGTCTGTGCAGTAACGATAAATGGAATACTGCTCCATCATCGAATCCCTGTGAGATCAAGGTTCGGCGGGATATTGCAGATAGAAAATTCTAAACCTTTACGGTTCACTGAAATAATAGAATACAGCGGGTCATCTTTGGACCCAGCCGAGATATTCATCAAAAGTAAGATGACGAGTGTATTAAACGTAGTTCGGTCTGGTTCTGGTAAAGTATTAGCAGGCTTTAGAGAAATACCAATAGTCTCTCTGCCAGAGGCTGAGAATATATTGAATAAGCTTGCAGAAATGGGTCTTTTCGGTACTTTAGTTATTGGCGAACCCAATCAGCCGACACTTCAGATTCCTGTCGCAAGTGGTTATGCAGGTCTGGTCATTCTGGCTGGTTTAAACCCTCTTGCGGCTGTCGAAGAAACTGGCATAAGCACTCAGAATACGTCACTATGTATAATGATGGACTTCCAGAAAATGACCCCTTTGGTTTAATTGGAGGATTAATATTTGAAAACGGACTTTTCTTTAGAAGCTGTGATTCTTGACCTTGGAGGAGTAGTATTTGCAATATCTGTTGATCAGATCATAAAATCATGGGCAAAATCTGCCGGTTGCCATCCGGAAGATATTGCCCCAAAGTTCAAGGTTGACGAATATTATAAACTCTTTGAAATGGGAAAAATTTCTCCCGAAGAATATCGCTCTCACGTATGTAACGTGCTTGGGATTAAAATTTCAGATGAGGATTTCGATGAAGGCTGGAATAGCATATACCTTGATCTTTTACCCGGAATAGAGTCACTACTTCTACAACTCAAAGGTAAGACAAGGCTTATAGTATTGACCAACACTAACGAGATACACGCTAAAGAATGGCGTATCCGATATGCAGATATTTTAAGGCATTTTGATAAAGTATTTGCTTCTCATGAGATCGGTTCGAGAAAACCGTCACCTGAATCTTTCAATGCGATTCTGGACTATCTTGGTACGACTCCAGACAAGGTTGTATTCTTTGATGATACTCCTGATAATGTTGAAGGTGCATTATCTATTGGTATCAGCAGTTTTGTTGTAAATTCACCTTGCGAGGTATCGGAAAAACTGAAGCTGATAGGAATAGAGATTGACTTAAACAACGGGTTAATTGGTGGATAATTAATAAAAAAGGTGGTGACTTAGATGATCAACAAATTGTCAATAAGGAACTTTAAGTCCATAAAGGAATTGGATATTGATTGCGCAAGGGTTAATCTGTTCATTGGTGAACCAAATACTGGCAAGTCGAATATTCTTGAGGCACTTGGTTTGTTGAGTTGGTGCGGATGTGAAGGATTACCTTTGAGCGATTTTGTGAGATTTCAATACACCAGCAATCTCTTTTATGATAATCTCACAAATCAAATCTCTGATGTGAGAATTACTAGAAGGATGACTACAGAAAATATAGAATTTAACGTAGATTTGGGAACTACTCCGAAGAGCGAGAATTATGTAATTTATGTCGGTAAGTCTACAGAGCAAGAGCCCTTCAAATCATTTGAATTAAAGGAAGATCATCAAATCAATCTGGACAATGAAATATTGACAGACATTTTAGTTTATGATTTCGCAATCGCTGGTATAACACTTCAAGGACAAATAGGTATATCAGTTGTAAAACTCAATCACGAATGGTTAGTGTTTGATAATGCAAAAATATACTCAGTCAAAAAGATGGAAGGACGTTTGTTTGCATATGAATATGCTTTGAATTTCAGGGCATTAGATAAATTTGGTAAATTGAGTGATTTTAATAAATACCAACACTTTCTCAAATTCATTAAGCTATACCAATATAAACGATTGGATGAATTTCCTGATAAGAGCATATCAACACTAATTCATCCCTATGGTTCTAATTTTCTTTCACTTACAATGAGAAATAGCAAGATAAGGGAAACTACATCAAGTTTATTTAAGAATTTCGGGTTTAATGTGATGTTTAGAGAGCATGTTGAAACTCTTGAACAGGCAAAGATAATAAACGATGTAATATATAGCCATCCTTATATAACGGTTTCAGACACGCTAAAAAGGATGATATTCTATAATGCGGCAATAGACTCAAACGAAAACTCAACATTAGTCTTTGAAGAACCGGAAGTTCATGCTTTTCCTTTATACATAAAGGAACTTGGTGAAAAGATTGCCTTTGATGAAACCAATCAATATTTCATTGTAACACATAATCCATATCTTTTTCTTTCAATAGTAGAGAAAACACCAAAAGATGATGTAAATGTTTTTGCAACATACATGAAAGACTATCAAACAAAGGTTAAACGTGCAAGCCATGAACAAATATCAATGCTAATGGATTATGATCCCTTTGCAAATCTTGGGCAAATAATTGAGGAAGATGATAATGATTCTGATTGAGTGCAATAATGACGAAGAATTGATAAAGCAACTCGGTTTTAAGAATAAGCAATGTAAGCATGAGCTAAATAAAGGTGAGGTTGTTAAAAGATTAAAGAGAGAATCAAACATTAGCATTGGGATTGTTGATGAAGATAAAGAAGCAGATCAGCCAAGTGATATGAAGTTTTATCAGACTATTTATACGGTTGGTTCAATCAAGCTAAAGAGAAAAGATTCTATCAGATTTCTTATAGAGATTTCACCATATCTTGAAGAATGGATATATAGAATTGCTAAGTGATTTCAGATAAATTTCTGGACAATAACACATGAAAATGGTATCCTGCTCTCATAAAAAATACTTTTGGAGGACAGAATATATGAAGCAAATAGATTACGTTCACTCTCTATCAGAAGAG
>Ga0315279_10000782_pt1 | contig 58246 bp, 50 predicted proteins | sample YL17G06_20_MG_FD_203694 | JGI IMG/M metagenome (GOLD analysis project Ga0315279, IMG submission 203694) | Sediment microbial communities from Yellowstone Lake, YNP, Wyoming, USA - YL17G06_20 | ecosystem: Environmental > Aquatic > Freshwater > Lake > Sediment | place: USA: Wyoming | collected...
TCTAACCCTTCATACTATAGTCTGGCGTCATTTCCTTACGGAGCCGCTAGCCCGTTCAATGCTTTTACTCTGTTGAGCACTCTGACAGGTGGCAGTGTCCAGCCTCCATGGATCTTGATCTACCTTTGGATACCTGCGTGCATTGCTGTCTACGTACTCCTATTTCGTGCACAGATGGGTGCCAAGGTTCAGGCGTTTGGAGCCAGCAAAGACTTCGCATGGACTGTGCAATGGTCACTGCTTCTGATGTTGACATTGTTTACAACGCGGGTCTGGGTTTCCGAACAGAACCTCGTCTTCCTTTTCGCTTTCTTCACTCTAAGCGTTTTTCTGCAACATCCGCAACAACTGGACAAAATCCAGCTGCTGTGGCTACTTCTCTTTATCTTCGTGCTTGTCCATGTTCCTATGGTTGCTTTCTTCTGGCTCCCGCTTCCTTGGGCACTCACTGCGGCCACCTCCTTCGCTGATGGCCCGCTTGGATGGACTCGATTGTTATTGATGACGGGATTGACGTTCACCTGGCTTGCGATGTGCTGGCATTATGCAGCGAAAAAGTTGAGGTGGTGGTAAATGAAAGTCCTGACAATGCTTTTACACGACGAACGATTCAGCGGTTGGACGCCTAGAGACAAACTTGCCCGCCACCACTTCTCACTCCAGTACCTGCGCTTTTACAAACAGAAAGGTTCAGATCCATTGCTCTACACTTTCCACCAGCAAATCAATTCCAGACAAACTTACCAGCTCGATCGTGCGGGCACCGTCAAGATATTTCCAGTCAAATTCCGCTTTCCACCATTTCTCCGATTCGGCAACGATCACAACCCAGAGTACATAATGCGAGAAATGACCTTTGACGAGCCAGATTTGGTGCATTTCCACAACTACTATCTGTTTTCGTTTCCCTACATTGCCGCCTTCACAAAGAAGAAGCTTAAGCGACCCTTGATTGCACAACTCCATGGATACGACAACCGATCGATACACAAATGGCTTTATCTGCCATGTCTCTTGGCACTCAAGAACGCCGATAAAATACTCTACAGTTACGAACCAGAGAAAGACATATACCAGAAACTAGGCGTTGCAGACAAGGCCACCAAGCTGCCTATTCCAGGCGTCGATCCTGAAATCTTCAAGCCGCAAAGACGCTTCACAACAAACCGATTGCTTTACGTGGGAAGAATTCCAAGTCCAGAAACGGCTCATGGTGAAAAATCTCCGTTTCTACTGATTCGAATCCTGAAGAGGCTTCTCCGTCTTTCAAAGAACGTAGACTTGGACATTGTTGGCGACGGTCCTGGGCTTCTGCGCAGCCGCGAGCTGGTTCGAAGTCTAGGGATTTCTGATCACGTGGTGTTCCACGGCTATGTTCCCAATAACGAACTGCCAAAGTACTACCAAGCTTCCACATTGAGTTTCTCTCCCATTCAGATATATGATGTGGACGGCTGGTTTGACGGTTCGATACAGGAAAGTTTAGCGTGTGGGACGCCTGTGGTTGCTTTCAAAGCGATGCGGGATACGCCTTTGCAAGGAACCTATGGCTTCTTGTTATCGAATGACACCGAAAAGGCCTCTGCCGAATTGCATGGGCTGTTGAGAAGATCCGAGTATATGGATGAAGTCGCCCTCGAGGGTTCAAGGTTTGTTCGGGAAAACTGCTCTTGCGACAGAGTGGTTTCTGAACTTGGAAAAACATTGGAGAGTGTTGTGTGCAGTTGAAGTTGAGTATAGTTGTTTGTGCCTACAATGAGGAGAAATCGATAGGTCCTCTTCTAGAAAACTTGATGAAGCAAGATGTTCCTCCTGAGGTTGTCGATCGCGAAATCATAGTCGTTGCGTCAGGATGCACGGACAGAACTGAAAAGGTTGTGAAAGAGCAGGCGGAAACAAATCCGAAAGTCACGTTGATTTCGGAGCAGGAAAGGTCAGGCAAGGCAACGGCGTTGAACAAGGCGTTTGAGGTTTCGTCTGGTGATTACATTGCTCTGGTTCCAGCGGATGTTCTTCCTGCCGAGAACGCGTTGTTCAATCTGCTCATTCCGTTTAGAGACTGCGATGTGTCTGCCGTGAGCGGTCGCCCGATGCAGAATCCTTGGAAAGTTCCTAAGGGTTTTTCAGGCTACTTGGCGAATATGACTTACAGGCTGTGGGCAAGGCTGATGGCGAAGCTCAATGACAGAGGCGAGATGGCTCATTGCAGTGGTGAGTTCATGGCGATAAGAAGCGATGTGAAGACGAATATTCCGTGCGAATCTGCCGCGGACGATTCTTACATTGCCATTGCGGCCAAGAGGAAGGGTCATATCAAGTTTGCTTCAGAGGCCATCTGTTACAACCTTATGCCTTCCAACGTTGTGGACTACATCAATCAGAGGAGAAGGTGGCTTTACGGGCATTTTCAGACGAAGAGAATCACTGGCGAGTACCCGACGGTGTTGGACACTGTGGTTTTGTCGAGGCCGGGCGTGGCTTTGCAGGTTCTTGCTGAAGAAGTGGCCGAGCAGCCTAAGGCCGCGGGTTATCTGGCTGGTGCGATGCTTGTTGAAGCGATCATATATGCGCTGTCTATGTTTGATCGTCTTCTCAGCCGTCGTTACGGCGTGTGGCCTGTGATCAGATCAACAAAGTTTACTTGAGAGGGTTTGGGATGAGCAAACTGTGTGTGGTCGTGCCGACGTATAACGAGGCGAAAAACCTTCCAAGACTCACCGCGCAAATAGAGCAGGCTCTTCGCGGTCGGAGTTTTCAACTGATAGTTGTTGACGATAGCAGCCCTGATGACACGGCGAGAGTGGCTGAAAAGTTGAATGAATTGTACGGGAATATTGTTGTCAGGTCTAGAGTTGAGAAGTCTGGTTTGGGTTCAGCCATTCAAGAGGGTCTCAGGGCTGCTCTTGCGATGGAAGATGTGGAGAGGATTGTGACGTTGGACGCTGATTTGTCTCACAGCCCACATGAAATCCCGAGGCTTCTTCGTGCAGATCAGCAGGCTGATATTGTGCAAGGAAGTCGGTATGTGGGAGATGGTACAGTGGTCGGTTGGGGTGTTGGGAGAAGATTGGTCAGCTGTGTTGCCAACATCATTTGCAGGATGTTGCTGAGAACATCGGTTCACGATTGTACTGGTAATTTCAGGGTTTACTCGAGGAAGTGTGCTGAAGCAATTGTGAGTTCTGCAGGTCAGAAGGGTTTCGAGTGGGTGGTTGAGGCTTTGTTCATTGCCAGGAAGCATCGGCTTGCCGTTAAAGAGGTGCCTATCACTTTTGTGAATCGTAAAGAGGGTAAAACGAAGCTGAAAGCTTTGGAGATCGTGAACTGGGCTTTTTTTGCGGCCAAAAGCCTGTTTGCTTCTAAATCGTTTTCCAGTGCGCCTTTTCAGTCTAGCCGTGCTATCCACAGGTCGTCAGCTTTCACGGTGGCGGTGACTGCACCTGCTGCTTCGACTACAAAATAGACGCTTTCAAGCATGTCGCCTGGTTTGAGCTGCCATGCGTTGTTGATGTGGCAAGTTAGGTTTAACGTGTGGCTTCTCCATTCGTTTTCGGGTGCTTGATCGATCTTGTATTCGACTACGTCTCCGCCTTTGTAGACTGTGTTGCCGCCTAGGTTGATGTTGCCCGATGGGCTGGCAAGTGCGGGTGGGCTGTCCCATAGGTCCATTTCCGTGTATACCACTGAGCCATCGGCTCGTTGTGTGGCGCAGGCTAGTGCTATGCGCAGCCATTCGTTGCCTGAGCCGCAGTCTGCGTTAAGTATGTTGATTCGGAAACTTGCCGCAATCTGTGCTGGTTTTGAGGTGTACAGTGGAAGCTTCTGTCTTGTTTTGAAGGCGGTTGTCCACCACGCTCCGGCTGCGATGTGTCCAGATTCGCTTGCTGTTGTTTGCAGGTGCATTTCTGTTTCGTTAGTGAGAGTGATTTTCCAGTTTGAGGCGTCTGTGAGTCCTACGGAGTGTGGGTTCCAGTAGATCTTGTTTTGCTCTGGGCTGAGTGAAAGGTTTCCGTCTGTGTTTATTACTTCTGAGGTTCTTGACTTCAAGTCTTGCTGTGAGAGCTGTTGTGGTTGGGAGGTGGCGTTGCCTGAGACGGCAACATTGGCCAACAAGAGAGTTGGCAGACTCACTAGTATCATCAAAAGTGCTGAGTAGCAGTTTCTCATCTCTTCTGCCTTCTCCCTCCGGTGATGGTGATTGTTTTCGGGTTGTACGGATTCACAATGTGTACTGACCCGAACCTATGTTCTAAGGTACTAGCGTTCTCGAGTGCCAATTAAAGGTTATTCCCAAAACCTATGAGAGAACTTTGGCGGCATTTGTGTCCTTGCAGGGTGTCATGCACTGAACTGTGGTATGTCTAGATTCTAGGGCGTGCTAATTTGGTTACAGGCTGAACTCATGCAGCTCTAATCAACAATCTTCTTAACGGGGGCGTTTGGATGCTTGCAATGTTATGTGCCAGCTTTCATATTGCAGTTGCTACAATTAGGATGCCTGTTGTGGGTTCTCTGGTTCTTATTCCCCAAAAATCATCAAAGAAAACCAAATAGTTAGCGCGCGCGCACGGAAATGGCTTGAAAATCGCATAGGCTTTGCGTCATTATTCTTGAATTTATATTTCAAATTCATAAGTGAGATATATATACTGACTCATTCACTTTTCACCACGCGCGCGGTGACCCAATGTCAGAGCAAGTTGTTCAACCTACCTCCCAATACGCTGAATCACAAGTAGTCATAGATACTAAGGTGCAGCGCGAAGAGCAACAGCCGGGCGTCAAGATGAATATGAGGAAATACGTCTGGTACGTCTTTCGACAATTCTACGAGTACAACCACAGATATACGAGGCTACGCACTCTACCTCAAATTGGAGAAATAGAACCAACCAACAACTGCAACTTACGATGTCGATTCTGTTCAAGAGAGGCTATAGAAAAACATCGCGGCCTAGGATTCATGCCCTTCAAGAAGTTCAAGTATATCGTAGGAACCTATAGTAGACAGCTCATAAGCCCTGTTTTAGCAATGCATGGAGAACCGACTTCCCACCCTGATCTGCCACGAATGATAAAACTTGTTAAAGATCATGGCGCGCGCAGTGTTAGCATCACGACTAACGGCACTCTAATTGATGAAGATCTATTCATGAAGCTAGTTAATGCAGGGCTAGATGGAATGGAAATCAGTTTTGAAGGCACAGACAAGACGAACTATGAATATCAACGTGTGGGAGCGAAATTCGACGTTACAAAGAACAACATTCTGCGAATGTGTGAATTGAAAACTCAGTATCACCTACCGATTAACTTGGGGATAAACGTCATTGACAATGCCATCACGCATGATAGACTGCCTGAGTTCATAGCGTACTGGAGCAAAGTGCCTGGCTTGAACAGGGTGGATACTGGCAAGATAATAGACTGGGTTGGAACACTAGACAAGAGCAGGTTCAAAGAACTTGTGCGAGAAGAAACTTACGCTCATCCTTTCAGCAAATTCAATGTGTGCCCCATCGCATGGTTCAAAATCGGCATAGATTACAACGGTTGGGTAGTTCCCTGCTGTCACTGGCTCACCGAACCGATGGGAAACATTTTCGAAGAACCTCTAGAAACGATTTGGAACGGACCAAAATACATTGCATTTAGAAAGTTGATGCTGAAGAAAGGTCGCCATGCTCACGATTACTGTGCCAAATGCTGGGACGGAAGCATGAGGACCGATAGTCCATACTTCCATAAACCTAACCGAGCCTTTCCGTTCACCAAACGGTTCTACCGCAACGTGAAAGTTTTCATGCGATGGTCCACACAGAAAGAGTATGCGCCAATTAGGGGAATCATGTAAGTCATGCTTGGCAAGTTTTCTTGACTTGAACCTGTTCAGCTGGGCGTGAAAAAGTGGGCTGAGCTTTATAGACCCATTTCGATCATCCATTTTTCTGAATATTGCCTCATTACTTTCCAAAAACAATTCTGGGTATCGCGTTCCGCTGAAGCGCGCGCGCTATCACCTGCGTTCACGAACGGAACGGACTTCAGCTTCAACATAGTCGTGACTGGCACACAAACGAGCTAAGAACTTGTTCTCCACCTTTAATTTTTTGTTGCTCTCTTCAGTCGCACGCTTAGCGCTTGAGTCTTCTACGCGAATCAGGCGGGTTGATCGTTGATTTCTTCAGGTTCTTCGGCCGCTGCAATTTGGATTTGTATTTCGTCAGTTTGGGCTGCGGTTTGTTTTCTTTGTGGTGCGCGTGTGTAGCTTCGGTCGCCAAAGCAATAGAGGAGCCAACCAAACGCAAACAAGAAAATTGTGACTGGCAACAATAGTACCAGAATGATTCGGTTTCGTATACGCAAGTCTCTCTGCGTATTCAATGTGATGCCTGCTGTGTATTTTCTTGGTGTGAATATAAGCCTTGTGAAACATTGTGCCGCAAGAAAGCTGCGGGCAACTGGTGTATACGTCGAAAGTTAACATGAATATGCCTATTTCCTGGAATCAGAGGCCTTGTCTACATGGTCTTTGAGAGTAGAGCAACCACTTTAATTTTTAAAGAAGTTGTCAAGATATTGGTGAGGAGATGATGATGTTGAAAGGCTGCAAAGCGATCGTGACCGGTGGAGCTGGGTTCATCGGAAGCTATCTGACAGAAGAACTGCTGAGCAGAGACTTTGAGGTCACGGTGATTGACGATTTTTCCGCGGGCTCGATGGAGAACATAAGGCATTTGGTCAGAAACCCTTTGTTGAAGGTTGTGAGGGAAGATTTGAAGAGTCCGAGGCGGCTCGATAAGATTGTCGGGGAGCATGATCTGATATTTCATTTGGCTGCGAATCCTGAGGTGCGTGTGGGACAGACGGAGCCGAAAGTGCATTTTGAGGAGAACGTTGTCGTGACTTTCAACTTGCTTGAGGCAGTCAGAAAGGCTGAGGCGGTGAAGACTTTGGTTTTTACGTCAACGTCGACCGTGTATGGTGAGGCGTCTGTGATGCCGACTCCGGAAGATTATGGGCCGTGTGTTCCAATCTCGACTTATGGGGCTTCTAAGCTTGCTTCTGAGGCGTTGATGACTAGTTATGTGCACACTTTCAACCATAAGGGATTGATTCTTCGTTTGGCCAACGTGATTGGTCCAAAATCGAATCATGGAGTCATTTTCGATTTCATCAGAAAGATTCTTGCGAATCCTAAGAAGCTTGAAATCTTGGGCGACGGAACGCAGGAAAAATCCTATCTGTACATCACGGATCTGATTGGAGCTGTAATGCATTTGACAGAGCATTGCCTTGAAAACAGTGGCAAGACTGCGATCTACAACGTTGGTTCGAAAGACAAGATAACGGTCAAGGAGATTGCCAAAACAGTTGCGGCGGAAATGGGGTGTCCGAGAATACGTTACAGGTTTACGGGCGGGGTCGATGGTGGTCGTGGGTGGAAGGGGGATGTGAAGAGCATGCAGTTGTCGATTCAGAAGCTTTTGGGCACGGGGTGGAAGCCACGGTTTTCGAGCAGCCAGGCGGTGAGGCTTGCGGCTCATGAGCTGTCGCGAGAAATGTGCAGGCATTGAGGGTTGCAGCGTGCAATAGAACCATTAGATGATTGTTCTAGAAAACTTGTCCATATGTTATATACTATAGTGTTTAAATATTTGGGTTCTGAAGATTGAGTGAGGTTGAGGAGAGGAACACGAACCGTCTGAATGCTTTTGCTGTTCATTTCCGCTCCTGTCAGGGAGGGATTGTTTAGTGGAAAGTTTGGTGGATGAAGGTGTGATTGCTGAGATCAAGAGTCAGTGGAAGCGGATGTGGCAGGAACGGTTTGATGATCACGTTCGTGCTGAGGGTGTGGCTTTTCAGGATTATGATCACTTGTTTGTGGAACGTGGTACAGTGGTTTTGGCAACTCGGGACTTTAAGTTGGTGTCTTTGAAGGATATTTTGGATTTGCATAAGGTTGCCAATGCCGAGCGGCTTGTGGGGCCGAGTCCGCATGTGGGTGGATGGGGGAAGTTTGTGCGTACTCACATTTCGAATGGGAAGCCGGCTTCTAGGAGACGGGTTCGTGAGTTTGTTGTGGATGAGAAGAAGCCGCAGCAGTTGAAGAAGGGCGGTCGCGGCTGGCTGCACGTCTAGAGTTGCTTGTCTAGGTTTATGGTTCTCGTTTTGTTCAGTGCTTGTTTGATTTGATGTGACTGTTGAATTTTGACATGAGTATGTAGCTGTACGTGTGGAGGGTGGAGTCTTGGCGAGGTATAGGCGTAGGTTTGATATTTTGGCAGACATGATGAGGGTTGCTGGTTCAGGTGCTAGGAAGACGAAGATTATGTATTTTGCTAATTTGAGTTTTGTTTTATTGAATAGGTATTTGGAGGATGCTTTGCACGTGGGTTTTCTGCGGTTTGATGGTGAACAGTATTTGGTGACTAAGAAGGGTGAGGCTTATCTGGAGCGGTACAAGGCGTTTGCGAGTAGGCGTTCCAGTGTCAAGGCTGATTTGAATAAGTTGGAGTCGGAGGCCGCGATGTTGGATAAGATGTGTCGGTCGCGTCGTGACGGCAACAAGAATGGGAGGAGGAGCAGGCTTGCGATTCTGGGTTAATGTATTTGCTGTTTGTCTTTTGAGCGTTTGTGTCTTGTGTTTTGTTCGTGGTGCTTTTGCGGTTACGTTTCAGGAGGCTTCAGACCAAGTGGCGGCGGCTGATCAGGCCTTGCGTGTTGCGTTTAACAGTGTTTTGGATGCGGAGCAGAGTGGGGCGAACGTGAGTGTGTTGTTGCCGAGGTTGAATGAGGCGGGTGTTGCTCTTTCGGGGGCTGAGATGGCTTTGAAGGCTGGGAATTATTCTGATGCTGTGAGTGGTGCGCTTGCTTGCAAGTCGTTGGCGAGTGGGGTTAGCGATGACGCGGTTGTGCTGAAGAATGGTGCTGTTGCTGCTTGGGGGTATTGGTGGGTCACGGTTTTGTTGAGTGTTGCAGCTTCTGTGGTCTTTGCGGGAGCAGTGTTTCTTGTCTGGCGTTGGTTTAGGCGGGGTTACGTGAAGAAGATGTTGGGGAGTCGTCCTGAGGTGACTGGTTAGTGTGGGCGTTGAATGATTACAAGACGGTTTTCATTGCCGCGGAACTGATCGGTGTTCTTGTGTGTTGTATTCCTTCTGTGATGGTTTTTGTGCGTTTGCCGCCTGGGGAAACGTTTTCAGAGTTGTATGTTTTGGGATCCGAACATATGATGGAGGATTACCCGTCAAACGTTACGTCTGGCGTTGATTACCTGGTCTACGTTGGTGTGGTCAATCATTTGGGCAACGCTGCCTATTACGAGGTTTTGGTGAAGTTTAGAAATGAGACGGACCCGTTGCCTAACTCGACAAGCATGACACCCAGTGCTCTCTCGCCTCTCTATACGTATCGCGTGTTCCTCGATGACAATGGAACCAGCGAGGTTCCTTTGACCTTTTCCTTTTCCAGTACTTCTTTTTCTGGAGGCCAGTCGACTGTTGGGAGTCTTACGATAAATGGTGTTCAGTCTCTTGTCGACAAGTCTTCTTCATGGGACGCAGTGAACAGTGGTTATTATTATCAGCTTTTCGTAGAGCTCTGGGTTTATGGTCCAGCGTCGGATGGGTTCACTTATAATAATCGTTTCGTCAGTCTTTGGCTTAAATTAGCTTAACATGACCGTTTCCGTTTGACGTGTGGTCTGTTATTTCTGTGCAAAGAAACGATGAAGGCGAAGTTATAAACTAGAGTAGTGATACTCAAAGGATATGAAGTTGCATTTGAATAATTTTTTATCGTTGGTTTGCTTAGGATAATGCGTGATGAGGTGAATCGGGTTGAGAACAATCCTTGCCGTCGGCGCTCACCCTGATGATGTGGAGTTGGGATGCGCTGGAACCCTGGCGTTGCACACGGCAGTGGGTGATAAAGTGTATTTTTTGGTTCTGACGAGGGGCGAAGCCTCGGGAAACCCTGATTCGAGAGAAGTGGAATGCAGACAATCCGCCAAGACCTTGGGTGTGGCCGATGTGTTCATCGGCGGCATACCAGACACGAAGGTCAATGACGGGAGAGCAACTATCGACGTCGTTGAAAGGATCACGGACAAACTGCAACCGGACATTGTTTACGCTCCTTCATCCAAGGATACGCACCAAGATCACAGAAACACGGGGCATGCTGTGTTGTCAGCCTGCAGGAGATGTCAGATCATACTTTTGTATGAGGGGGCAAGCACACAGCGAGACTTCAACCCGCAAGTTTTTGTGGACATTGGGAAAACGTTTCAGTTGAAACTGACAGCGACTCGTTTCTACGGCTCTCAGGTGCAAAATCACGGGGGTTACGCCAAGGCCGTGAAGGCGATTGAAGGCCTTGCCAAGTTTCGAGGATACCAGGCTGGAGTTGAAGTGGCCGAAGCGTTTGAGGTAGGCAAGTTTATCTTCAGAGTTTGAGGATCGTTTCATGGTCGAGCGCGCTGCTTCTTTCCCTGACAGTTTCCAGGGACTTGTCAGGGCGTGCAGTTCTTTCTACAAGAATAATCTGGAGAAGATCCGCGCGGAGCACGTTTGTCAAACGAGATCTAACCTGTCGGGCTTTGCGAGGGTTTTCCATGAGCAATGCGGAACACTCACTCCTTCTGTCAAGAAGCGCTTAGAAGACTTGGGAAGTGGAAATTGCGTTGTTTTGATGACGGCTCATCAGCCGAACTTCTTTGCATACAATGGTGTGTTTAGAAAAGCAACGCTGAGTTTTGTGTTGTCTGAACACCTTAGCAGAATTCTTGGCGTCCCTGTCGTCAACTTCTTCGGAATTGCGGATCAAGACTTTACAGATGATCGTTGGGTCAGATCTTGTCAACTTCCAGCGGTTCAGAAAAGTGAGGGGACCTTGGCAATATGCGTGAAGCTTCCTGAGCGGATGATGCTGTGCAAAGTTGCCAAACCGTCTGAGGAGCTTCTGAGGGCATGGGAGTCGCAGATTGGGAAGTGGATTTCTGAGACTGTCAATTCTGTCAGCTGTCTCTTGAAGAAAGCGGGTCTTGGTTCGTTGTCGAAGGATGCTGAGACGAAGCTTGGGGAGAACTTCAAGTCTCTCTGGGGTATCGTTGAAGAATGCTACGAGCGCTCTGTGAACTTCTCTGACTTCAACGCTTTCTTGCTTTCGAAGGTTATCAATGAAGTTTGGGGATACGACACCTTGTTCGCGCGGTTTTCTGAGTGCCAGCAGGCGTTCGATGATGACTTCGGTTATCTGTTGTCTCGTTTCGATGACTATTCAAGTTTGCTGAAAGAGGCAAGCGAATTGCCTTGCCAGATTGCGGAGTCCGAAGGAGTTACGGATCAGGAACCGCTGCTTGTTCCCTTTTGGTATCATTGCGATTGCGGTAGCAAAGCAAAACTGTTAATGAGGAATGAGGGCGAATCGCTTGCGGGGCATGGAACATGCATGAAGTGTGGTCGATTCTTCACATTGGATTTCGGCTCTAAGAGCAATCCACGCTTGTCAGGAATTAGTTCGCGCGTTTCGGCTAGGGCAATCGCGATGAACTTGGTTTTCTTCAGGGGACTACTACCTTGTGTTTATGTAGGTGGCGTCGGAGGGGCCAGATACTTGACAGAAGCCCTACATGTTGCTGACGGCCTTGGAATTCCTTTTGCTCCCATTGCAATCTGGAGACCTCACGATAGATATCTTGGAGTTGGGCAATTCGAAGCGTTGCTTGAGCGCAAAAGAATCTGCAGCAGCTTGGGGGTTCATGATCCTACGCAGGCTCAGAGCTTGCTTGAGGCTATGACGTGCGAGGCACGCAAGACTCTTGATTCTCTTGAACTTGAGAAGAGAAGACTCGAAGAAGAATTGGAAAAAAATCCGGACAACATCAGAATTAGAGAAGAGATCGTGCAAACCTCAGTGGCCCGAACTAGGGCGGGTCGAACTCTAGAACTATCCGTTCTTGCAAACGAGTCCAGGATTTTGCGGAACGCCGCTGTTGCTACTGACCTGATGCCTAGTATAATTGATTATGCTGTCAACATAGGACTCGAGGAGACAAGCCAACAATGGCGAAAGCACCTTGAGGAAAAAGGTGACTTGACTTCGGACGTTCAATTGGCATCAGTACTGAATCGAAGCGTGAACACAGAAATTGAACGAATCCTTTGATATGTCGGAATAGGAATGTGGTATATTATCATAGAATATTACTACATTAGCGTTTAAATAGGGCGAAAAGACCATCATAATTTGTCGGATGAGGCACGGATTTTAGCCTGAATTAGAGAGAGGAGAAAAAGGTTGAAGCGTGGGCACGCCTACGTCGATGACGTTCGAGTCAACGTCGTAATTCCAACTCTGAATGAAAAAGAGAATATTGCAGACGTAATCTTCAAGTTAAGACAGGTCGGTTGCCAAAAGATCCTGATCGTGGATGGTAACTCGACTGACGGTACGGCTGAGACAGCTAGACGGCTTGGAGCTGAAGTGATTGTTCAAAACGGAAAGGGAAAAGGTGGTGCCTTGCGTCAAGCTTTTTGCGAAGGATGCTTTGACGGCGACATAGTCATGATCTTGGATGCTGACGGATCGATGGATCCAGCGGAGATCCCATCCTTTACTCAAATGATTGAGTCTGGAGCAGACATTGTCAAGGGATCTCGATTCTTGCCCACTGGTCAATCTGAAGACATGACACCTATGCGCAGAGTTGGAAACACTATACTTACAGGTGTGCTGAACTTCATCTATTTCACGAAATACACTGACCTGTGCTATGGCTACATGGCCTTCAGAAAAGAAGCTTTGAAAGAACTGGCAGCTCATCTAGAAAGCCAAAACTTTGAAATCGAAACGGAAATCTGTATCAAAGCCAAGGAATTGGGACTCAGAATTGTTGAGGTTCCGAGTTTTGAACACAGGCGACGGTACGGAGCATCAAATCTGAGAAGCTTCAAAGATGGATTTCGGATTTTATCGTTGATTCTCAGAGAGAGTCTCATGAACGGGAGTTAACGTTCTTTTCCTGTTTAACTCTCGCAATTTATCTGCTGGATGGAAGCAACTAGTTAGTGCAATGTTAATGAGCTGATATCTGAGAAGAAAAGTTGCACTGAGGAAGGTCAAGCGTTTCAAATCGAGGAGTTGTAGTACAATGAAGAAAGGGAGGTTGAGGACGGCCGTTATTGGACTGGGCAAGATGGGATTGTTACATGCAGGTATCTTGAACGTGAACCCTAACGTTGAGCTTGTGGCGTTGTGTGATAAAAGCAAGTTGATGGCCCGGTTGTACAGGAAGATATTCTCGCGCGCAGGAATGATTGTTGTGGACGATTTGGAAAAGCTCACGAGTCTGGGTATTGATGTTGTTTATGTGACTACACCGATTTCTTCGCACTACTACGTTATTAGGAGCGTGTATTCCAAGGGAATTGCTCGCAATGTGTTTACTGAAAAGACTCTTGCATCTGACTACAGCCAAGCTGAGGAGCTGTGTGATCTGGCGCGGAATCTGGGAGGCGTCAACATGGTGGGCTACATGAAGAGATTTGCAGTCACGTTTGGCAAGGCCAAAGAATCGCTGTTGCAGGACACGATTGGAAGAGTATCGTCTTTCAGAGCATACGCGTACTCATCAGATTTCTTGGGTAGTAGTAGACACTCGAAAACATCTGCGCCCAGAGGAGGGGCTCTTAGAGATTTAGGATGCCACGCTTTGGATCTGGCATCATGGCTGTTCGGTGATCTGCAAATCGAATCAGTCAAACAAAGCACGATGATGGAGATTGGGTCAGAGAATGCTGTGTCATTCAAAGCCGTGAGTTCTGAAGGACTTGAAGGGGAGTTTGACATATCTCAACGCATGCAGAACTATCGCATGCCAGAAATTGGCTTATCGATTCTCGGCTCAAAGGGAGTAATAGAAGTGAACGATGACAGGCTACTCCTGAAACTCGATGATGGCAAATCATCAGCATGGTATCGACACGACTTGAATGACCGAGTGAGCTTCTGGCTAGGGGAGACAGAGTACTTTCGTGAGGATGAGTGTTTCATCAAGTCAGTGCTGAAGAATCAAGGGTGCGAACCTAGCTTCATTACGGCTTCAAAAGTTGACTTCTTGATTGACCAAGTAAGGCAACGGAGTGGGGCATAAATGAGCAACAGTGAACATAAGATGCTTCTGGTTGGTGACAACCCATTTCAAGGTATTAGTCATCTTTCGCAGGAACGCGCTAGAACCCGAGGCAGAACACCGGCTTCTCCAAGAACAGCAGTGGACGTAGTGCATTCCGCACTTGAGAACGGAGCTGATGGCTTCACGTTCTCTGTCAGCGATTTCACTCTTTCGATGCTTGGAATCATGCGCGATCAGGATAGAATCGATCAAGTGAAGCTTTACGCGATGGTGCCATACGCATTCGAATACGTGAGGGTTGCCACACAAACGGGAACGCCAGGTTTAGCCAAGAGATTCGTGAAGCAGATCGCAGTTTCTGGAGATGTCAAAACAATCTTGACAGGGTTGAAGACTGTTTTGACGCTTAAACCTGAGGACCTTCTTAGAACATACGTGACCTATGAGATCTCTAGGATAATGTCGTCTGCTGGTAGACGTGCCAAGCTGGTTTCACTGTTGCTCAATGAGGTGGTAACGGACTTGGCTCTAGCTCTTGATTTCGACTGGCTCTTCAAGTCTTACATTGATTACCTGCTTAGGCTTCGTATAAAACCAGGTTTTAACACGCGCAATTTTCCGTACCTTGTGAGCAAATTTGAAGAGTGGAACGTAGATGTGTACCGAACATGGATTGTTGCGCCTTTCAATAAGGTTGGTTTTCAGATGAACCCATCTAGGGAAGATTGTGAAAAAGCGTTGACCAGTCTCCCTAGGCCTATAGTGCTAGCAATGAGCATATTGGCAGCCGGCTATCTGAAACTTCCCCAAGCAATAGACTACGTTGCGACATTACCCAACATAGGAGGCGTCTGTGTAGGGGTATCAAAGGATCAGCATGCACGTGAGTCATTCAGACTTCTCAAGAGTAAGTTTCACTGATTATCATCTTGGTTTTGATACAGGTTCTTGCACTCGTTCGCATCTTGCAAGGAGCATTCGAATGCCAGAAATTGAATGGCATGTGGACCTCATCATATAGCTGTAATAGAGGTTTTTCACGTTTAAGTGCGCACAAGCTTTAGAATTATGAGTCGAAGAATCAACAGGAGAGACAAGTGATGAAGAAGAAAACAAAAGTCCTAGTTACAGGTGGCGCAGGATTCATTGGAAGTCACCTTGTGGCTAGACTAGTTTCAAAAGGAATGCAAGTTGTAGTCTTGGACAATCTCAGCTCTGGGTTCATTGAGAATGTGAAGGACTCTTTGGACAAGATCCAATTTGTGAATGGAGATGTTAGAGATCAGAATCTGGTGAGAAAACTTGTGCGTGATTCCGAAGTTGTTTTCCATCTTGCAGCAAATGCTTCCGTACCCGTGTCAGTCAGCAATCCTGAATATGATTTTCAGACAAACGTAATTGGGACATTCAATCTTCTGCATTCGTCGATCGGTCAGAATCTTAAGAGTTTCGTGTTTGCCTCGTCAGCTGCTATTTATGGGAGTTCGAATGTTGCCTTGAGCGAGCGCTGCGTTCCAGACCCTGTCTCTCCTTATGGTGCAGCCAAATTGTGCGGCGAAACGCTTGGGTTATCTTACAAGCGGTGCTTCAAGATCCCATTTGTTGTCGCGCGAATTTTCAATGTTTATGGAACAAGAATGCCTCGATATGTGATGCACGATTTCTACTGGAAATTGAGAGAAAATCCAAAGGAATTGAAAGTACTTGGCAATGGCAAACAATTGAGACAATTCTGCTATGTAGACGACGCGCTAGATGCACTCATGCTGATTGCGGACAAAGGCATGGACGTCTACAACATTGCTGGGGGAGAAGTGATCTCAATGGAAGAACTAGCCAAGATTTTTGTCGAGAAGATGTCACCAGAAGCTAGAATCACTACTACAGGCAAGAGCTGGCCAGGAGATATAGCGAAATTGCTTGCCGATATTTCTAAACTGCGAAAATTAGGATTTAGACCCAAAACAAATCTTGCTCAAGGAATAAGCTCTCTGATCAAGTGGTTTGAGGAGCGTTCAGGGTCACCCACAGAGTCTCTGGGTAAAGAGCACGATTCAACTTCTAAAGGGGCACACGAATGAGAGTCTGTTTTCTAGCCCCAGAACTCTATCCTATCTGGGGCGGAGGAGGATCATACGCAATAGGTCTACTTAAATGCCTTCCGAAAAAGGTCGAAGCACATGTGCTCACGATGAGAAGAAAAGTGCCGGAAAGCAGTGAAGTTGTTCCAGAAGAGGCGGTTCGTGACTTTTTTGGGAATAACATCCACATCAACTTCATTACAAGTGGAGCAGACACATTTTTCTCTCAGGCGAAGTTTCAGTTGCAATGTTACAGGTGGGTTCCGAAGTTACATGACAAGCTCTGTTTTGATGTTATCCATAGTCAACATCAACCCATGTCTGACATTCTGCTCAAGCTCACGTCGAAGAAATTCTGTTATGTCACGACTGTGCATGAAACATTTTCAAGAAGAAACAAAGCTATAAAGAATTCGAGAACAGGCTTTTCAGGATTGGAATTCTCGGAGAAATGGATGCTCGTCCTGTCTCCTATTCTTGAATCGGTTGAAAGGCTCTATATGAAGAGATCTACAAACTTGATTTCACCCTCAACTTGGATGAAAAATGTACTGAATGAAGACTTCAATTTTCCATTGCCTAACATCGATGTTGTCAATAACGGCGTCGATCACAACAGATTTCAACCAAGAGCTGCAAGATCGGAGTTTGTACAAAAAATACAGGATGAAGCAGGCGGACCAATCGTCCTATTCTCTGGAAGGATGATTTCAACCAAAGGGGTACAAGTTCTGGTCGAAGCGATTCCAAAGATTATACGTGAGACAAAGGATGCACACTTCGTTTTCGTGGGAGGAGGCAACTCAACGTTTTACAGACAACGATTAAAAAAGCTCATGATACCAAGTAAGAACTTCAATTTTCTGGGATATATCCCAAATTCAGATGATATCCCAGGGCTCTATACCACCGCATCGGTTTTTGTGGCTCCTACTCTTTATGAGAATTTTCCTATTAGAATCTTGGAAAACATGAGTTGTCAGAACCCAGTCGTTGCCAGCAACATAGTTGGAATTCCCGAGATTATTGAAGACCGAGTGAATGGGCTGCTGATCGACCCGCGGGATGTTGATGCTTTGTCTGAAAACGTCATAACATTGCTTAGTGACCGAGGACTAGCGAGGAAAATAGGCCAAAATGCAAGGAAGACTGTGGAAGAAAAGTTCACACTCCAAAAATTTGCCAATAAAACAGTCGAGGTTTATGAGAAAATCACAAACGGTTAGCTAAAGAACTTCCGCTGGAAACTAGAGCTGTGCATGAAGATACCTTGAATCAGCCTTAGAACGTTCTGTTCTTCGCTTTCATAGAGAAGTCAGTCTTTGAACTTTCAGTTCGTGTTACATCACATTTGGAACTCGAATCGAAAGCGAGGTTTATACCAATATGAAAGTATGTTTCGTGTCATTTGAGTATCCACCCAGAAATGTGGGGGGCGCAGGAACTTATGCAAGTCTACTTGTGGAAGGATTCAAGAAAAGAGGCGTGGATACCTACACCATAACAAGAGGAGAAAAGAACGATCGGGACCAGAGAATATACAGAGTAACCGTTCGTAATACAGCATACTGGCAGCGTCTCTTCTTCAATAACCTGGCCCTAGATCTGATAGATGGCCTGAATAGAGAGCACCATTTTGACGTGGTCCATTTTAATGAGCCACATATAGTCACTAGGAGTCCCAAACTCCCAATGGTGTGCACATTTCACTCGACCCAACTTCATGAACTCCAAATAGGTCTCGAGGGCAGGAGCTTCAGAAATCCAAAGGGTATCAGAGATTTGCTGGTGAAAAACCCCCTAGGATATTTGTGGGATATTGTAACTTGTCATTTCTCTGACAAGATCATTGGTCCGTGTCCTGATTTAGTTAACCTGCTGAGATATTGTTTCGTAGACAAGGACAAAGTCTGCATTGTACCCAACGGAATCGATCCTAAGATGTTTGATGATATAGGTTGTGACGACGCGCTTCTGGATCGCTATACCCTAGAAAAAGACAACTTTGTGTTGTACATGGGTAGACTCTATTCCTTGAAAGGAATACACTATTTGATCAAAGCTTTTCAAAATTTGAAGAGGAGGCATAAACCACTCAAGTTGGTAATTGCTGGAAAAGGAGACTTTGAACCTTACCTGAGAAAGATCGCTCAGGGCACAAAGGACATCATTTTCGTCGGATATGTTGATTCCATGATGATCAAGAAGTTGTTGTACGAAAATTGTCTCGCTGTCATCGTTCCGTCAATCTACGAAACATTTCCTATGGTAGTGCTTGAAGCTATGGCCTGCAGCAAGCCTGTTATAGCAAGCAATGTGGGTGGTATTCCTCTACTGGTGAAGCACGGAAAGAATGGTTTTCTTGTGAAACCCAGAGATATAGGAGGAATTGAAACTTCTATCAGAAGATTATGTGAAGATCCAGAATTGAGCAGAAAAATGGGGAACACTGGAAGGAGATTGGTTGAGGAAGAGTTTTCAGTTGATAAGATGGCTAAAGGTACGTTGAAAGTATACGAATCCTTGTTGCAGAGCATCTAGATTTACCATTGGATTTGGTTCTTCGATGATTTGACTTACTCCCGGCAAGCGGAAAGCTGTTTCACAAATGACTGAAAAAAGAAGTGTGCCCAGTCTGAGTGAGCGCGCGCGGAATCAACCGGGAATTTAATGGTACGAGGGTAAATGCAGCTTTTCCTATTTTGGGTTGAACCATTCAAAAGAATCTATGAAGGAGAAAATGCTAATATGAAAATCAGTATAATTGTTCCGACTCTTAAGAATGAACCGCTTACGACCAAGTCACTTTTCCACTGTCCAGTTCCATATCAACTCATTTTATCGAAGAAACCTGGGTTGGGGTGCGCGCGTAACTATGGTGCAAAGCAAGCTAAATATGATTTGCTGGTTTTCTTAGATGATGACTTAACATTGAAACCAGAAATATGGAAGCACATTCTAAATACACGCAAAGGTGAATTCAAGATGACTAAATGGCCAAGACCTGTCACCAGGGCCATGGTAATACATAGCGAAGATTTTTGGAGAGTAGGTGGATTTGATGAGTCAATAAAAGCTCTGGGGGAAGATTTAGTCTTCTACGTGGAGGCCATTCAACACGGATTGAATTTCTCAGAGATCCCAATCGGACTTATGATTCACGAAGATCATGAACCAAGATCGCACAATAAACGTGTCGCAATTGACATGATTCTAGATACTAGTCGAAATTTCGCAAGATATGGATTTAGATTATATGGTCTGACAGAATTTGCAAGGAACTCTGTGCTTAGGGAAATGCTCTTGAGGAGCTTTGTCATAAGGCTTTCATCATTTACATACTACGCGTTCAAAATGATGCTGACAGAGAACATCCATAAATCCTGATTTTTCAATTAGAGTGAGCGTGCGCTATAGTATGAGTTAGGCCCGTTTAGAAACTGATACTTCATAATCGTTCTCAAATCGTGCTTGCTTATGTGTGGCAAAACCGCGTCTAAGTGTGGTTCGGAGCGTTAAGAACGCTCGCGAAGGATATCTAGGATTAACCAGCTACCAGCTGGTTTTGCTCCCAGATTTGCCAGCTAGTGTGCAAGGGTTTCATAAAGGCGCGCGCGCTAAAGGGGATTTTGAGATTGAACGTTTCAGGCATATCAAAACTATTTCTTCTCATTGCGATCATTCTCTTGATTGGCAACACTGTAGCTATTTCCAGAGATTACCAGGACAGTTGGATACTTGAGGGATTAGAGATACCCTTCACACTGTTTGTGATAACCTATGCAATAGCCTTTTTTTGTGAAACAAAAACATTGCGCATGGTTGCGCTTGCGATGATAGGTAACGCGGTTTTTCTTTTGATCCCAAATTTAAAATATGACTGGTTTCAAGGGACGGCTATTGATCAGAATATACAATACTATCTAGCGAATTATGTATCCAATGAAGGCCGCATAGCTACTCAATTAGCATTTGGTGGACAACCATACACAACTACTCCCCTTGTACATTTGTCTTTTTCAATTTTTTCAACTATTCTGAACGTACCGGTTGTAGACTCTATGAAATATCTTCCAGTAATATGGTCGCTAATGTATCCACTTTTGATTTATGTCATAGTGAGAGCAATGGAATTTCCACAAGGCATACTTAGGTACGCCTTATTCTTTTCATCTGTTCCCATCTCTGATGAACAATATGTGGTCACTGGAGGTCTATTAGGCGTTTTGCTGGCATTCTTGGTCTTGTCTACTCTAGTGCAGATTTTCCAGAAGGGTAACCGACGCTACTGGATCATTTGCTTGATTTTTGTATTCACACTTGCGGCAGCGCATTCCGTTATGTCAGTGATCCTTGCTATATCGCTTCTAGCGGTCATGCTACTTGAGAGAATTTTGCACTTTGGAAAACAATCACATTGGAGCGCTTCAATCCCACTGGGAGTCGCATTGATAGTCGCTGTCTGGCTTATGTTTCCAGCAAGTACAACATTACAAACAATTGTAGACACAGTTTTCGTTGGAGTGCCAACGGGTTCGACTCCGGGTTCAGAGTACATATCCTCCAGCTTTTTCGAACATCTTCGTGTAAATGCATTGTCAGCCGCCAGATCGTTTGCAGTTACTTATGGGGCAGATGCGATTTTTTTGGTTCTAACACTTGTCGGGCTGCTACTTCTGCTGAAATGGCGGAAAAAGTTGAATCATGCCGCGAACTTTATTCTCATGCTCGGATGGCTGACTCTATTTTTGATGGTAGCTGGATATTTAATGAAACTAGGCGCGCCTAGAATGCTGGGTTTTGCCAGACCTCTGTTTCCAGTTTTCGCAGGAGTAGTTGTCTTTAGAATGGGCAAAAAGGAGTGGGTCAGGAAGGTGGTACTTCCAGTCATATTCTCTGTAATAATACTTTTGTGCACAATTGAATTCTACGGTTACCAACCCCTTATTAGTTCCGCAAACGTTCTTTACAAGGGTCTGCCAGCCGATGTACTTTTTATCTACGTCAATGGAGTTGACTCGATATATCAAAGACAAGTGATAGAGTTTGCCGCGAGCCATATAAAAGGAATAATAGCCAGTGTCCCGCCAACAGCAAATCAGATCGTCGGATTAGCAGGAACCAATTTCTCGATGTCAAATCTAGTTTGGTACTATCCCATCAACAAGAATCAAACAGAACAGAGATACGACTACTTTATCATTAATATTCCTGGAAAAAGTGGTGATCCACCTAGTCCACCATACGCTCAACCATCGCTGCAATCAAGAGAAGTAATAAGCCAATACATACAGAACTCGAGTGTTGTCTACACAAATGGGGGATCGTACATACTCGGCCAAAACCTACCCTAGCAAGTGAAGCAGATCCCTCTCTAGCAATAGGGACGCGCACTAACGGCCTAAGTGGAAAGGCGGATTGAAGACCTCAGGAATGGAACAGAGCTTGTTCTGATGACCGTCCATCAGCCGTTCGCCTAAAGATGAAAAAAATTCACTCCAATTTTGAACCAAAGTGCGTAATATGATTGCCAGGTTAAAGGACTTCTATAAGAAGAGTGATCTTGAGCGTCCGCAAAGAGTCTAAAAGCCTTATAACTGGGGTCAAAATCTGACAAAAACATTATCAGCTGCAAATTTTAGGTTGGAGTCAAAAGAATTTCTCCAGTATAAGGAGCCAAGCCAATTCTTGTAACTGAAGTGCCATTGAGGAGCGTGTAGGTGCCTCCAAGATTGATTGTGTAAGAATTAGCGGATGGATTAAACAAGACCTTCCCACTAGTGAAGTCTCTCATGTACACGTTTTGACTTGAATAGTATTGGTCAGTCGGAGAACCTATGTTCGTGTCCATTATCGGCGGGTAGGTGACAGTGTTATAAGCACCCGTAGGATTTTGACTCCAACCATAAGATGCCTGCGAACCGTTCAAGCCAATTAAGAAGCTGGCATAACAGTAGTTTGACATATTGTCTATCTGTGCCTGTGACGCATTGGTCGTAAGGGTTCCAGAGTCAGCTAAAACAATCTTTCCTGTAGCAGATTTTCTTGCTAGACAATCTATTGTTACTCTATGATTCACGACAGTAACATTCACCCATGGCTCATGCACATACCCTTCAAGCATTTGCCCGTCAGCAACCGCCAAGTAATCGTCCGTGTCGAATTCATCGGTGTTGACGATTATGATTTTACCTGACATTAAATTGGCTTTGATGTACTGCAAAAATGCTATCGTGGCATTATGCCAATTTGATGAAGTAGGATCTGGAACAGGGCTACTAAGATCCCACCAACCTGCGGTTACAGTGTTCCACACATTGTCAGCAAACACTCCGTTGTAACAAGTGTTATTTCCCAGTTCATTGTTCACGTAAGAAACCCAATGCTGCATCCAACCCGTGGAACTGACATTCATAAGATAGTCGCCACTGTAAGTCGTAATGCGGTTTCCACTAGCATCATGCACGAACCAGCTTTCTTGGTTGTTGACTACAGCCCAGTCACTCTGGGATGGGTCATCTTGAATGAAGTCTTTATAGCCGAGGATTATCATGTTAGGATTTATGGCCTTGATACTTTGCATCGCAGACAAATCTGAATCGAAACCACAGTCCACAACTGAATAATGGTTAGCAACAAAGGAAATTAGGCTACTATTCCATGAAAATCCATAAGCAATGAGGTTCGTGTTAATAGGCGTTCTGATGTATAGCACAAGTCCGCTAGTGTTGAGAGTAACGTTTGAAGTAATTAAAGCCGATGAAAAAACGGGTAACAGCAAGACGCTACTAATTGTCAAAGCGATGATCACATAAATATTAATTTTGTTCATGTTCTTGCACTTTACCTCAAAGTATGTTTGCCTGCGCGCGCTGTGATGCACATATCTGTGGCCTTATAGCATATTGTATCGTAAGATTTACTGTTGTTGGGCTCTTATTAAATGTGACTGCGTTTGCGTTCTACACGGATACACATCCGGCATAGCGCGCTAGTCTGTTGCTAAATCAAATCGTTCAAGTCAATTTTGAATAGCTCTAGGCGCGCGCTATTTTCAGAACGGACATGCGAGCAAAGAGGATACACATTTCATAAGATATATTAGCAGTCACGTACAATCAAAGTCTCTAAAAAATTATCGTTTGTAATGGTGATATCGTTGGAAGAAAAATACAACGTAGCAATAGTTGGCTGCGGAGTTATTGCTCAAATTCACCTACGCGCATTGAAGAAGCTTAAGAACTTTAAAGTCGTAGCAGTTTGCGACAGTGACGAGAAGAAAGCGATTGAAACTTCCAAAGAATGGAGAATAGATCATTATTATACTGATTTCTCCAAGATGTTGAGTGAGGAGAACATTTTTATACTCTCGATACTGACGCCACCGTCATCTCATGCTTTTCTAGCTGTTGAAGCCATAAAACATGGAATAAACGTAGTGGTCGAGAAGCCTCTCACAATGACAACCAAAGAAGCTGATTCGATCATTAATGCGTTAAGAGGCAGCAGTGCAAAGATGACTGTGGTTTATCACTGGTTGTTCAGAAACGCAATGCTGGAGTCTCTTTCTTTGATTAGAGAGGAACGAATAGGCGAAGTTATCAGTGTAGATATGCAAATGGCGCATCCCGCAAGATTTGATGTTATGGCATCTGATCCTAATCATTGGTCCCATAAATTACTTGGAGGCAGATTTGGCGAAATGCTCCCCCATCCCATCTACGTGTTGCAGTCCCTATTGGGAGAAGACCTCAATACCAAAAAGGTCATTGTCTCCAAGCGTGGAAACATTCCTTGGCTGCCTAACGATGAATTGCACGCATTTTTGGAGAATGAAAAAGGGGTTGCATCGCTTTACGTTTCATTAAACGCCCCAAGGGTCTCGTACACGTGTGACGTCTACGGCACAAGAAGAATTTTGAGAATTGATTTGGACAGGCAAATGGTGCTTCAAATGGGGCCTATGGGTCTTAGCAGGTTCTCTATTGCGAAGGACTGCTTATCGGAGGCTTGTAGATTATCGTTATTGACTATGAGAAACACTTTACAATATGCTTTCCGTAAACCTGGTGAATACGTTTCACATGTTTACAGTATATTTGTAGACAGCATAAGAAACCGTTGTGAGCCGCTTGTTTCGCCAGAAATGGCTTACAACACCGTTAAGATAGTAGAGGAAATATGCGAAGACATCACGCAAGCAAAAAAAGAATAGAAGATACACACACGCGCTGAAACGTTCTGACTTTGGAAGTATAGATTAGAATATCCAACACTTTGAAGTCCGTGTTTTCTTACTGGCTGTTGTTTCCTCATAGTTTCTTAGTGGAGGTTCTCTTTAAGAAAGTTCTGTGTTCCGCAAAATCGGTGTTGCTGTTGTGTTATAGAACAATGTTCTATATTAGTTAAAGGGGAGATTGCACTAGCGCGCGCAACATCCTGATGTGGTCAAATAGGTGTCGATGGAATATGTTAAGAGATCATTATAACTATTCAGTGCCTGAACGTTTGCAGAGAGAAACGAAGGCTTGGCAACAGCATGAGAACAGCCTGGCTAATCGTCTGAACCGTTTGCGAGTGATTCGAATTTTGAAACTAGCTGAATCGTGTATTCACGGTGAAGATTATAAAGTGCTAGATGTGGGTTGTGCTGGAGCTGGTTTATCTAGACTTCTATCAGAAAGATGCGACGTCGTAGGTGTTGACATTCAAAAATCATACATGGACAAGAGAAGAAGAGGAAGAGGAAAATTGAATTTTCTGCTAGGCGATATTAACGCACTCCCATTCCGAGAAGAATGTTTTGACCTGCTCATCTGTACAAGTGTACTTGAACACTTGCTAGATTTGGACCATGTTTTACCAAACCTGAAAAGACTTCTGAAGAAAAATGGCAATCTCATTGTCGGTTATCCCATTGAAACTTGGTTATTTAAGCTGATTTGGCGCGTCATCAGCCCACATGAGTACGCTTACATAGATCCACATGCTGGGCAAATAGAGAATTACTGGAATAATCCAACTACTCACAAGCAGAATTACTTAGCCATACGAAACGTATTAGCGAAGCATTTCGACCTGGTTTTTCAAGCGAAGTTGCCTTTTTCAAGTTTGCCTGATCTATTTAGTTTTTATGAATGTATAAAGCTGAAACCGCGCGCGCATGAGTTGAAAACCGCAAATGAAGAAGGTAAGCCCGCAAACCTTTGACAACTTTGGAAGATAAATGGAGACTTGCAATGAACAGAATGTCATTGGGATACCCATTTCGCGTCGCCAAATCAATTCTGCTCTCTCTACGCACAATATCCATTGCCCATGTTCCCAAGAAGGAAGTGTTTTTTGTCATAGGAGTAGATACAGAGCAAGATGTAGATAGAAAATACGTGCATACTGGAGGATATCGAAATATAACGGAAGGGATTTCAAGACTTCTTGATATTTTCGGCGATTTCAAAGCGAAACCCACTTGGTTTGTTACTCCTGACGCGGCGCAGCATTGCGGAGACTTTTTTTCTGAACTTGCGATGAAGCATGAGATAGGGTGTCATGTGCACCCAGAATATTTTAACGGTCCTGTAAAAGGCATGAAAATGGAAAGAATACTTCCTGAGTTTTCATACCACGTCCAGCTCAAAATGCTCAAGGAAGCCTCGGACACAATTAGTCAAAATGTTGGCGTACATCCCAAATCTTTTCGCGCAGGCAGATTTGCCGTGAATATGGATACCTTCCGAGCCTTGGAATCCTGCGGATTCAACGTAGATTGCTCGATGACGCCATTCGTCAACTGGGGGTTTCATGTTGCGACTTTGTCACCTTCTAAGATAGATCCATATTTCATACATACCGGATCTGGAAACATCTTGGAGATTCCAGTAACAATAGTGCGTCCGTTTGGCCTGTTTCCAGCATGGTTAAGACCCTCTTTTTTGTCAGGATCGGACATGATTAATGTTATGAAGATACGCGCTAGTTCGGGAGAAGACCCCCTTGTACTTAACATGATGTTTCACAGCATGGAGTTAATTGATCCAAATCCGTATTTTGCTTCGCCAACATTCTTTAAAAACATAAGATGTGTCCTAGAATATGCGTATGACCACGACGTCTCTTTTGTCACTATGAGTGACTTCTACGGAACGCGCGCGCTATAAGGACATTCGTTTCTTTCTTGCTGCAATTCTATGCTAAAGAGCTGAATGGAATATAGCGACTTGAGAAAATGTTACAACCTCCGCACAGTTCTGATGGAGAGGGATTTTGCCAGAAAGACAAGCTGAGCCTCCTAGTGTTATCCATGTACGTTTATCCTCCATACACTGGTGGAGCTGAAATGCACGCCTATTATGTTTCCAAAAATCTGGCAGAGCACGGGTACTACGTGCACGTGATTTCTGTTGCTCCAAAAAAACAGGTTGCATATCACCTCAAAAAAATGTTCAACCAGAGTTTGGTCCGACCGTGGCGGCGCCCCTTTGACAATTTGGCTTATATTCTTGAAGGTTTCCTACTTGCATATCTTCGAAGAAGAGAGTTTGATGTCATACAAGTCCACGTAGCGGGCACTGCCATGATACCGGCATTCATGATCTCTAAGATCGCTCGTAAACCCTACGTTGTCACGTGTCACGGCTCCGACGTAAGGATTTTCCGGAAGAAAGCTGTTGTGAGACTTCTGCAGAAGATGCTGTTGCCAAAAGCATCATACGTCGTTGCTGTTTCGAAAGAAATCGCAGATATTTTGACAAAAGAGTATGGACTATCCTCGCAAAGTATAAAGCTCATTCCAAACGGATACGATGAAGCATTCGTCAAGCAACTCCTTGCCAGACCCAAGAATAGTGTTTGCCAGAAAACTCCTAACCTAGTTTTCGTAGGGAATCTTCGGGAAGTCAAAGACCCCTTGAATCTTATCGAGGCTTTTAAAGTCGTCTCAGACCGAATAAAAAATACTCATCTGCAAATAGTGGGGGATGGTCACCTAAGACCAGCCGTTGAGAGAAAAATCAAGTGTTACAAACTGCAAGATCGGGTAACACTCCACGGAATGATCCCTCATCAAAAGGCACTTGAAGTTATGGCGTCTACAGAAATCTATATCTCGACGTCAGTTGAAGAGGGGCTCCCCACATCTCTGATAGAAGCTATGGCTTTAGAAAAGGCTGTTATTACAACGGGCGTGGGTGGAGTACCTGAAATAATAACAGACGGCGTAAATGGGTTGTTGACGCCTCCAAGGTTGCCCGAAAGAATGGCACAATTAATAGAGCGTTTGTTGAAGGATCCAGCACTTGCCGAAAGACTAGGAAAAGCTGCTGCAGAAAGCGTGAAAGATTTCTCTTGGAACAGTATAGCTCAAAAATATCAAAGCATATATCAAGAAGTGCGTCGACAAAACAAAAAAGCTCGCGTGCCAAAAACCTCCTAAAGCACGCTATGGAGCGAATATGAAATGGTTACCAGCTTAAAGAGACGCGCGCGCTATGGTTGAGGTTGATGACCATTATCATAATTCGTAGGATGAAGATACATGAAAAGAATTAGACTCGGAATAGTAGGTTGTGGAGCGGTCACTAGAATATATCATCTTCCGGCATCCAAGCTTGTGCCAAGTATAGAAATCGCAGTTCTGGTGGATAAGAACCTAGAACTTGCGAAAACACTTAGCAAAAAGTACAAAATCCCCTATTTTCAATGCGACTATCACGAGACATTCGATTTGGTTGATGGAATAATAGTCGCATTACCTAACAGTCTGCATGCTTCAGTAAGTGATGATTTTCTTAAGAACAAGATTCCAGTGCTATGTGAAAAACCGATGGCGACATCTTCATCTGAAGCGAAGGGAATGCTGGTTGCCAGTCGAAAGTACGATACTCCTCTCGCCGTAGGTTTTATGCGTCGTTTTTATCGCAGTTCGAGACGAGTTAAGAAAATTATTTCCAGCCGTATTTTAGGAGAACTCGATCATTTTGATTTTGAAGAAGGTAATATCTATCAATGGAACACGACCTCGGGATTTTCCATTCGTAAAGACACCGCTGGTGGAGGTGTTCTTATAGATACGGGATCACATACTCTGGATTTGCTTCTTTGGTGGCTTGATGGAAGCGTGATGAATTTTGACTACAAAGATGATAGTTACGGAGGGGTAGAAGCAAATTGTATCTTGGAATTGGCTATGGCGAATGAAGGAAAACAGATCTCTGGAAGAATTGAACTGAGCCGAGAAAGGAAATTACGTAACTCATGCAAGATTTTTGGATCAAAGGGCTGGCTTGAATTCTTCCCTCATGATACTGAAAACGTACAATTGCATCTCATCGAAGGGATGAAAAGCAATGTTATGAAGACTGAATCGTTAATTCAAAACGCAAATGATCTTACCTACTTTGGTATGCAACTGCTTGATTTCGGATGTGTTTGTGCTGGTTATAAGAAGCCGTATGTTGACGGTTCTCTTGCATATCGCGGCATCAAAATCATCGAAGACTGCTACAAAAATAAGAAAATATTGGAGATGCCTTGGATCACAACCGGTTTCGATTTTAGTGAAAAGACAATGGGTTGACTGTAATGAAGATTGAAGGGAAAACGGTTCTCATAACAGGAGCAACGGGATTCGTTGGGGGCCGTTTGGCCGAGCGTTTGCTTTTTTCAAAAAGACAAATTAGAGTGCGTGGCTTGGTGCATAGTTCATTCAACGCGGTTAGACTAGCGAGATTGCCTGTGGAAACTATGGTTGGTGACATGACCTCTTTGACCCAGGTAAGGGAAATAATGCACGGGTGCGATATCGTTGTTCATTGCGCTATCGGAACACCTTATGCCACGGTAAAAGGGACAGAAAACGTGCTAAGAGCCGCTTCGGAGTATGGAATAGAAAGATTCATTCACATAAGTTCTTTTGCAGTTTTTGGGTACTGGCCTCGCCCTGGAGTGCAAGGATCTGAGAGGTTAACCTACGAACACACTGGCGATGGCTATTGTGACAGTAAGATAGATTCAGAGAAAATAGCTTTCCAGTATTGCGATAGAAAAAAACTTCCTCTTGTAGTTCTGAGGCCCACGAACATTTTTGGCCCCTATTCTAAGCCTTTTACGATTAGACCAATTGACATGCTTAAACACAAATGCTATGTTTTGATAAATGGAGGCAATTCTCCTTCAAATGTAGTATACGTAGATAATGTGATTGACGCCATAGAACTTGCAATAAACGCAGATAATGCAGTTGGCAAAGCTTTCTTAATTTCTGACGATAGACTTGTTACTTGGAGAGAATTCTTCTTTGCTTACGCAAGTATGTTCAGTTCATCTCCTTCTTTGTTGAATTTAGCTTTTGAAGATATAGGGATGGAAAGAGCACGGCAACGTGGGGCTGTTTTCGGGCAAGCATTGCTTAATCCTAGAGAATTTCCAAACTCTGCGCTAGCGTTAACGCAGGAAAGCAAGTTTCTAAATTCAATTGTATCCATAGTCTCTAGGGCACCTGTGCGAAAGCAACTAGAAGGAGCAGTTTCGCATTTTCCAGAAACTCTTAAGACAAAAGCTGCGGACGCTATGAGCGAATATAGCACTCATATCAACAGAATTCCATCGGATGGCCTGATTAAAATTTTCACTCAAAAAGTTCAGTTTTCAATCAAAGATGCAAAAGAAGTCTTGGCCTATAAGCCTACTGTGACATTTGAAGAAGGGATGAAATTGACAGAGGAATGGCTGAAGTATCAAAGGTTTCTATAACGCACGAGTGACCCAAAAACTGACCGATAAATCAAAGTCGCGCTGAAGACAGTTGGTGAGGAACAGTCGTGTAACGTGCATGCTGCTCCGAAATTGGCCAAAAATGGTTTCAAATCCATTTTCGGATTGCTGAATTATGGATAGCGCGCGCTCCCGACCGCACTTGCATACGTGGATTGAAATTGTATAAAGAGGTATCAACATTGCTGGAAATAAGCAGAAAAAGATACGTGTTCAGGGTAAAAGAAATCTGGTTCAGTGAATATCCCTTTGAGGTGAATGACTGCGATGTAGTCAGATTCTCAGAATGCAGAAATAAAGTTGACTTAGGTGGCTTCACTTGCAGGCCCTTCACGACTTCTATCATAGATTTGACGGAGGACTTGGAGAAAATACGGAGAAGCATGAGCAAGTCTTCATGCAGATATGCCATTAAGAGAGCAGAGAGGGATGGGGTTATAGTTGAGATCAACCGAAACTACAGAGAATTTCAAGAAATTAATACGTCTTTTAGATCGGCAAAACGATTATCAGATTATTCAAAGGACTTAACTAATATAATCAAAAGACATGGGGTTTTATTTACGGCCAGATATAAAGGAGAAATATTGGCTGGATCCGCCTTTTTGACAGACGGAGACACGATTAGATGGTTAGTGGGAGCATCTAAGCGTTTACAAGTTGATGCGGACAGAGCAACACTAATCGGGAATGCGAATAAATTGATAATTTGGGACGCCATAAAATACGCAAAAACATTGGGCATGAAAGAATTCGATATGGGAGGCATATACGTAGGAAAGTACAAAGATGATCAAAGGTATACAATAAATAAATTCAAACTGGGTTTCGGAGGAGAGCTTAAAACCTATTATGACTATCAAAAAGTTTACTCTAAACTCTATAATTTCGCATTGATAGTTTATCAATTGAAGCAAGCTGGCGTTAGAGCAGGCGGTAGAAGATTGACAGATTCTTAAGAAAATTGCACGCCTTTGATTTTTCACGCAGCTTTGCTACGATACGCAGCGCAGGTAAACATAGCGCGCTGAATTAAGAATTCGTTTAGGCTAATTCACAGCTCCAATTTCAGTATTAACAACCATACTAGACGTGAACACTGATGAACCCACAAAAGATCGTGCTAACTTATCAGAGATAGAGGATTCTTCTATGGGTACATATTAGTTACATCTCGCGTAATTAGTTCACAAGGAGAAAGCAATGAAAACCAAACCAGCAAGAGCTAACCGCTTCAGGAAACACGCAGATACTACACATCGTAACAAGAGAGTGGGCAGATGAACATGAGTCAAGGTGTCAGCAGAAAAGTCTTTTTGGCAGTAGTCTTAGCCCTGCTAATCGTGGTAGCTGGAGGCACACGCCTTAACTCTCCAGTCACTGATGCGTTGCAACCTCAATTTCTTAATGTTTCCATTTCGCCACCGGGTCCTGTGACGCTTTCGGTTAATCAAACTCAACTGTTCACGGCAGAAGTTGCTAATCAAAGCTTGGAACCGTTCAGCTATGCGTGGACTGACGAAAACGGAACTTTGCTCGGCTCTAGCGCAAGCTACTTGTTTGTCAGTTCTCAAGCTTTTACAAGTGAACGATTGTACGTGACTGTTACATCTAAAGACGGGCAGACTGGCTATGCGTATGTTGACTTGGAAGATCCATACGCCACTCAAAATATCTATTTGGATTCGCTGTTGAGCGGTGGAGCTTCACTTGAAATTCAATATGACGGAGTAGGCTGGTGGCAAATAATCAATGACAGCGGAGCGCAAATTTTCAGCAACAGCAGTCTCACCGTGGTTGAACAAGACGCCATAAACGTCTTAGCACGGAGTGGAGGTTTGATTATTCTCAGGGAGACAGCATGGGATAGTTCTGTGGCTATTCCAAGCAATATTGCCGTGTTAAGCTATTATCAAGGCACAATTAGTTACTACGGAAGCGACGGCATCAAATATAATGGTGTGTCTTTGGCGACAACAGCAAGCTTTCCGACTTACCCCTACGCTAACCTTACAGGTGTTCCCAACACGTTTCCATACAGCAACCTTACCGGCGTGCCTGTGTTTCTGTTGGCTAACGGTTCGCAGGCTTTGACCGCCAACTGGAACGTGGGCGGATACACCGTTTACAATGTTGCATGGCTGAACAGCACCAGCATAAACCTTGGCTCCCTATTCTGGAACAATCAGAACATGACGGGAATCTTCACTTCTTACCCCTACGCTAACCTTACAGGTGTTCCCAACACGTTTCCATATGCGAACTTGACTGGCGTTCCGGGTACGTTTCCATATGGCAATTTGACTGGGGTTCCGACTTTCCTTTTGGCCAATGGAACTCAACCGCTCACTGGAAATTGGAACACAGGCAGCTACAGCATATATGGCGTGTTGTGGCTTAACGCTACGTCAGTGAACCTTAACAACCTGTATGTTAATGGGCAGAATATGACGCAGATATTCACGTCCTATCCCTATGCAAACTTGACGGGTGTGCCTCAGACGTTTCCATACGCTAACTTGACGGGTGTGCCTAACACTTTTCCCTATGGCAATCTTACAGGCGTTCCGCAGACGTTTCCTTATGCGAATCTTACAGGTGTTCCGATTACGTTTCCATATGGCAATTTGACTGGTGCGCCTAAAACTTGGCCTTGGGGTAACCTTACAGGAGTTCCGATTTTGCTGTATGGGAACGGCACTCAAGCGTTGACATCTAACTGGAACATGGGAGCTTCAGGAACTTACGGCATTAGCGGCTTATCATGGGTGAATGCGACTTCGATTGCGATTTCTGGTACTGGCACGTTTGGAAACGTAGTTTCGACCGAGCCGATGTGTGATTATTCATACCTAATCTACCTTGATCCCGTCACAGGTAGATGCACCGCGAAAGCTGCTAACGGCACGATTTGCTGGGTTGCTTCAGGTTGGGATGCCTCATCAGTGGTGCAATCTGCTATTTCCGCAATAAATGCTACAGGATATCCTGGAACAATAGTTTTCAGTCCTGGACAGTATCCAGTTGACAATCTCAACATAACTGGGCAAGTAACGCTGCAGGGAGCAGGAACCCTCCCTCCGTTTGCATGCCTCTATCAAGATGGCCCTGGCAACATGATGAATTACTTGGAGTCAAAAACTGAGTATGGGTTTACACTTAAAGATTTGGAGTTTGGAGGCGCAAGTAATCACTATACGACTGGAAGCGGCTTGTATGTAGCACCTCAAGGAGGAGGAGGGTTCGCGGATGTTATTATAAACAGAGTTTTCTTCTGCGGTTTCCCAGCTTACGGCGTTTACACGACTGACAGTTGGGGCTGGATGATTGAAAACTCGCTATTTGAATCTAACTGCGCAAACAACTCAGCGGCTTACGGGCTTTACGTTGGGCCTGTGCAAGCTATTATTCACTCAAATAAGATCATGGATAACTATGGAAACGGTCTTTACTGTGGGTCAGGTAACTCAGCTGTCACGAACAATCAGATAGGAAGCAACGCGGGAACTGGAGTGTGCATTAACGATACCAACGACGTATCCTTTTCAAATAACATTGTTAATTATAATGCAGGAAATGGCGTTAACTTATCATCAGCATGGAAGTCTTCTGTTTCGGCGAATCACATCTACCTCAATGGTGGCAAAGGAATTGATATCTCAAGTGATTCGACTTATTGCACAGTTTCAGATAATGTCTTTTACGAAAACACTGGCATCCAAGCTCATATTAATGGCCAGGCGTGCACAATTTCATCAAACAATTTCGATTTCGGAATATCTCAAGGACTAGATTTAAATGGTTCAGGCTCAACTGTAACGGGAAATGTTTTCGCTCGAAACGGAAATTCAAACACTTGCCAATTCTACCTAGAAACCCAAAATTGCACAGTAACAGGAAACACCTTCAACGGGGAAGGAGTATCTGGCTATGGCATACAGATACTGCAAAGCACTTCAGGCTTGAATGACTTGGTTACAAACAACAATTTCTATGGGCATGTTGGAACCTATTGGAGTTTCCAGAACGCTGTCTATTTGTCTATGCCTAGCTCGGCGTACTTGAGAGATAACACTGGCATAAACCTCTTAAATGCAGGTTCAACGCCACTGTACAGGATTGGCGGAGTAGGATACATCTTTGTTTTGGGAAGAGACGCGATTTATGGTAATGGTAACACAACATCAACATGGGCAAGTGGTCAAACCTACACTGTGGAAGCCTTCGATGTCAACGTTTACTTGAGCGGTGGTGGAAATTCCACAACAGTGGTCGTAAATGGGGCTACAATAGTTACAGCAGCGCAGATCACCACATTATCAATTCCTGCTCCAGTTGGCACAACCATAACAATAACTGATTCCTCGTCGATGCCTACAATTTCGATAGTGCCTGTACCGCAATGATTCATTCTTCTGAAGCCAAGCGCTCTGAGAAGTAAGACGCATGTTAGAAAACATGCTTCTCCAACCAAAAGGCTCAGGGACCTCACATAAATCAAAAATCTTCACAGATGAAGGAATCGGAAAACTAGAAAGAACGGAATATCAGAAGCTGTGGCCGCATTACTTCTCTAAGATTAAGAGGAATGTACAATGGTCAAGAAATGGATGTTGCTGGCATGCACCTTGATTGTGTTATCTCTATCCAGTTTAACAGTAGTCACTCAAAGCTTTGCTCCATACCGCAACGAAGGAAATGAATACGCAAATCTGAGTGATATACCTCTTGAGACGGTGATTAGCCGCAGAATCTCGATCCGCCAATTTGATCTAAACACTACGGTTCCTTCGGAATTGGTCTCTGAAGTTCTTTGGGCAGCCTACGGCTATTCATGGCGAGGAAGAACCGTTCCTAGCTTGACCGGTTATCCTGTGATAATCTATGTCTCCAAAGATACGGCCGTCTACAGGTTTGTCCCAGAAAACCAGAGCCTCACTCTTTTGAAGGTGGGAGACTACAGAGAGCTTGGCCTAGGAGGAGGTTGGGGCTACGATGCTCCAATACAATTGTACATAGTACTTGATACGAATATTTGTCCAGACTGGCTTTGGGGAAACGCCGAATCGGGATACGTAATTCAGAACATTTACCTAATGGCGAATGCGCTAAATCTTGGAACGGTTTGTACGTATCCAAATAGAACCGACATCAGTCAAGGACTAGGTTTGCCCGTGAACGAGCAAGTTCTATACAAGATGCCTCTAGGATATCCTCTGCCTCCATACGCTAATTACCAAAGCCTCATACCAACATCTCGTCCGTCCTCGCCAGAACTCCCTGAAATCCAGGACAGCAACGTATCACTCGAAGAAGCTTTAGACTCAACCTTTTCTTCTAACGATTGGAGCTATACTCCCATAACTTGTCAAGAACTCTCGCAGATATTGTGGGCCAGCTACGGCTACTCCTACTATGAAGACAACACTACGAGTCCCCCGACAACGCATAGAACCGTTCCTTCGGCACACGGTTATTATCCCATGAAGGTTTACGCAGCCAACTCTTCTGGAGTATACGAATATCTGCCCGAGCAACACACCTTATCCACCATCTTGACGGGAGATATGCGGTCGAGCATCGCACAAGCCAACGGAAATGCTTGGGTGGCCTCAGCTCCTCTCATAATTGCAGTGACGTATAACGACACCGGGCAGGCTTATGTTGGAGGCGAAGAAACGTACGTTGAAGTTGGGTTGATAGCTCAAAACGTTTACTTGGAATGTGACGCTTGGGGTTTAATAGCTAATTTGAGCAGGGCAAACATGGATGAAAAGGCAATGAAAGAGGCTCTGGGACTTGTCAACGAAACAACCGTGCATCCAATGTCTATCATAACAGTGGGGCATCCATCGGTATACCTTCACAAAGCGATATCGAACAATACGATTTTCATAGTCGAGACCAAAACAAATTCAACCATTCTGAACTTTGCCTTCGACCAACAAAACAGAAAGATAAGTTTCGACGTTTCTGGCCCTTCAGACAACATCGGCTTCTGCAACGTCACCATTCCAAGGATGCTGCTCAACGGCGACTTTCACGTCAATATAGACGGAGCAATCACAAACTACACCTTAAGCCAGAACGCCACCGACTCTACTCTCTACTTCACGTACAGCCAATCCACACACCATGTTGAAGTTAGCGCAACTGACAACACGCCCCCCGTCATCTACGCTCCGACTCAGGTTCCGCCGGCTAATAACGTCTCTTCTTGGCAGGACGTGGAAGTCACTGCAAACGTAACGGATCTTGAAAGCGGAGTACGTGAGGTATTACTCGGCTACACCACGAACAACGGTCTCACATGGGAAACCGAAATGATGCTTCTCAATTCCACTTCGGGGCTTTACGAAGGAACAATTCCTGGACAACCATTTGGCACAGCAGTGCAGTATAGAATAACCGCTTATGACAATGCGGGCAACGTCGCGGTCGAAGACAACGCTGGAGAATACTACATTTACAACGTTATTCCAGAGTTCACGCCTTGGACATTTCTCCTCCAACTGTTTTTGGTGACAGCCGTCGTTCTCGTTCTCATAAGAGCGCGCAGAAACTACCCTAGAACGAAAAAGCGGAAGAGGTCTTGCGAGTGAATCCGATAGAAGTGAGAACCGCCGCGGGTCATGACACGGAGTCTCTTCTGAAGATGCCCCCTTATTCCGGAGGCGGACTGACCTTTCCCTTTAGGGAAGAAATCCTAGTTGCAGAAGACAAGGGAACAGCCGTGGGAGCAGTGAGTGTCGGCGACAAGGAAATCTCGCCAGTATATGGAGAGTGGAACGAAGAATTTGAGCGATGTCTGAACAAATTTGAAAAAATCACGAGTCGCATGATATCAAGACTGTACGTCCTTCCTGCCTATCGTTACAGAGGCATAGGTACAAAGCTCGTTGAAGAAGCCGTAAGACATGTGAATGAGAAAGGCTTCAATGAAGTCTATGCCGGAATATACATCGGAAACAACTTCAGAGACATATCCCAACACATATTCGAAAAAAACGGTTTCGCAAAAATAGGATCGTGCATATGCTTCCTGTCCAAGGGCTACTGTCGGGGAACACTGCTAAAAAGAACGATTAGTCTGAGTAATTTGGAAAAGAGGAAATGAGGAAATACGCGTGCGAGACATATCCTCCTTGACAAATGCCCAAGAATACTTGCAATAGAAGAAATTGGCCTAAGTTACTTCAGCTTGCCCATGTACCGAAAGTTCATCTGCCCGCCGAACATACTAACCATCATCTCGGCTAGCATAATCCTGTAGCTTTTTTCACCTCCTTCATCCTCTCCGACCAGAACTATGTCCTTACGGATTGCCTCTGCCGACACTCGTGACATCCATTCGTAAGCCTCTTGACTCCTGAGCTTCATTTCATAATTCAAACCGAAACCCTTTGCCGTCATCACTCCATTCTTATACAGTTCCAAATCATGCTTGTCTGGGGCAACCGCGTCATTTCCTTGACCAGATACAATGTAGTAATGCTTCATCTCCCCAGCTTTTTTCTTCGCTGCAGCGCTTGAGCAAGTATACAACACCTGGGGTCCCATCCTCTATCTTTCAAATTCACCATACTAATGCAATCTATCAAACATAAATGTATATACCCCCGACAAAAAACACAATAATTCAGTAATCCTCGTGTGACAAGAATGAACATCAAAAGGCTGACCGATGAAATCAGCACGCTGGCTCTCAAGAACGGGGCGGAACTGATAGGTTTTACCTCGGCAGAAAAGATGGAAAAAGACGCTCCGCTTGGCCATAAGCCTTCAGATCTTCTCAAAAGTTCACGAAGCATAATAACCCTCGCCTGCGGAAGAAGTCTCAACGAGGACAGAGAATACATATACAATTGGGGTCCAGATTTCAGTCTGACCTACATCCGTCTGAAAGACGAAGTAAAATGGCGTCGAAAACAGGCAAGAGGATGCATTGAAGCTGTCAAAAGCTTTCTTCAACAAAAAGGATTCAACGTAGTCACTGAGCCCCACGGATGGTCAGGAATACTGTCTTTCAAGATGGCCGCCTACCTCAGTGGGATCGGCGTCTTCGGAAGGGGCAGTTTCCTCCTGCATCCAGAACTTGGGCCGTTAAACGTCCTAGCCTGCATCACGACAGATGCAAAACTAGACTGCGGCGAACCCCTGAACGTAGACGTCTGCAAAGAGTGCCTGATATGCGTAAAAACCTGCAAGTACGGGGCCTTCAAGAAAGAAAGCAGCGGCTACAGATGGCTCGGAGAGAAATGCAGGTGCTACGATTTGATAATGAACCCTGTGACTCTCAAATGGACTTACGGCCCATGCAATTCGAAATGCGCCAACGCTTGCCCCATTGGAAAGTAGCGTGCACCCCAACAGATGTATTCCGTCTTCTCTTTGCATGCCATGACGATGAAAACCATGGAACTCGGATGTATGTTGCGCCGACGTGCCAAGCGTGATGTCAATCTGAATATTTCATACTGTTGACAAGGGAAAAACTTCGAGCGCTCTTTGCGCGCGCATTCACAGTAAAAGCTAGGAGTGAATAATTATGGCCGGCATCTGTGCTGTTGTAGGCTCTGACGAAAATAAGCATGTGAAGGAAATATGTGAAAGCCTGCGGCATCGCGGTCCAGACGATGAAGGATACTACTTTGATAGGAACATCGCCTTGGGACACAGAGCATTAAGACTAGGTAATGCTCCAGTTATCCATCAACCGCTCGCCAACGAAGACAATGGTATTTGGATAACCTTCGATGGTGAAATCTACAACAAGGCCTCGATCATACAGCAGCTGGAGAAGAACCATGCGCTCAAGACAAATTCCTGCGCTGAAGCCGTGGTTCACGCTTACGAAGATGATGGCTTCAAATGCCTGAACAGGCTCAACGGAATGTTTGCTTTTTGCCTCTGGGATTCTGAAAATAATTTGCTTTTCTCAGCCACAGATAGACTCGGCATGAAACCCCTTTACTATTCCAAGCAACAAGACCTGTTCCTTTTATCCTCTGAAATCAAAGGAATACTTGCACACCCAATGGTTTCAAGAACACCTAACAAACGCTTCATCTATGACTATTTGGTAAAAGGTTACCCCACGAGAACAGGAGAAACTTTCTTCAAGGGAATTGAAGAAGTAATACCTGCTCACTACCTTGTTATAGACAAGAAAGGAATCGAAATTCAAGAATACTGGGAACCAATACAACATGCTGAAGCTAATCTTCGTATCGATGATGACCAATGGTGCGCTTCACACCTGCGACAACTGCTTAAAGACTCGATAAGAATTCGAATTCCATCAGACCTCCCCCTTGGAACCTTTTTGAGCGGTGGACTAGACTCAACCTGCATTGCTTTCCTCGTCGATGAGATTCTCAAATCGAATAAATCGGAACACTCAATGGAGACCACATTCACAGGATGCCAGGAGATATTCTCTGCAATTTACGAACGCCCAACCGAACAAGGCGACGAAAAAAATTTCATCGAAGAAGTTGAACGTGCACTGAAAACAAAGATAAATTATATAACACCGTCGGTTGCCGGAAAATGGAACGACGTTAAACAATTTGTTTCTCATATCGAGGAGCCCGTGGCTGTTTTCAACTACTACGTGTTTTGGTGTCTCTATCAAGCAGCCGGACAAAAAGTGAAAGTTGTCTACAGCGGTCAAGGAGCTGATGCAATACTGGGGGGCCAGCGGACTCACGTCATGACTTACTTTGGAGAGTTATTGAAAAACAAAGAATTCGGAAAGTACATAAAGGAATTAGCTGCAAGCCTCAACTGGATCTTACCGTACTTTGGATACTCGGTAATTTTTAAGCGAAACGAAGAATCAAAGGCAAAAAACCTGCTTTCACAAGATTTCATAGCGGCTTATGACTCGGGCAAAGTGTCCAAAGAAGATTCGACCTTGCAAGACGCCCTTGTGAGAGACGTTACACAGCATGCTGTGGAATATTTACGTGTAGACGACAGAGGTTCCTCGACTTTCCACCTCGAATGCAGGCACCCTTTCCTCGACCACAGAGTCGTCGAATTTGCCTTCTCCCTTCCACCAACACAGAAAATCAAAAACGGATGGACAAAATACGTACTAAGAAATGCCATGAAAGGCTTGATTCCAGATCTTGTCAGAAAAAACAGAAGAAAGTCTGGAACACCCATACCTCAACGACGATGGATGAATGAACTGAAAGAGGATATTAGAAAGCTACTTGAATCAGACAAATTCCGAAAAAGAGAATACTTCAATCAACCTGCCATCCTCAACGTGTTTGACCGTTACTGTTCAGGAAAACTCAACAGGATACAACGCGAATACTACGCAAACCCACTCTGGCGAATTCTCAACTTAGAGCTGTGGCTTGAAACGTTCTTTGATCAGAATGACACGATTGATCAATGAGCGAATCAGCGTCATGTAAATGACCCATGCTATGAGAAAATCCTAGTAACAGACGAAACAGGTTTTCTTAGGAAACTACATTGCAAGTAAACTACTAAAAAAGGGTCCAAAGCAACACTTATCGACACCGAAGGTGAACAAGTGAGGGAGTGTCGGCATAGCACAATGGTAGACAGGACGGATTTACACCAAGAGCAGGAATCCATAGATAAACACTTCAATGCAGATATAACTTTCTGGGCAGACATTTACCAACGGAAGGATGTCCTCGGAATCATTTTTCGACAACGCCAAGCTTTCGCGCTCAACTTTGTCGACGAATTATCGCTTCCAAAAACTTCCCGTATTCTCGAAATCGGCTGTGGAGCAGGTTTTTTGGCAATAGCCCTCGCCCAAAAGGGATATACCGTGCAGGCGACAGACCATGCCCCTGCAATGGTCCAGCTAACCCAAAAACATGCGAGGCAGAAAGGTGTGGACAATAGGATTCACGCAACAATTGAGGATATCAATGAGCTCACTTACGAAAATCAATCGTTCGACCTAGTCGTTGCCTTAGGAGTGGTTATCTGGCTCCATGACCTGAGGAAAGCATTAGTCGAAATCGCAAGAGTCCTAACCCCTGGCGGATACGTTGTTCTAAGCATGAATAACCGATATGGCGCACACTTGCTACTTGATCCTCTAATGACCCCCGCGTTTGGAAGGATGAGAAAAGGAGTGAAGCTTGCGCTTGAGAGAACTGGTTTACTCAATCCGCGGAGTGCTGCTAGGATCCATACGTATGCGATCAAGGAATTCAATCAACATCTCTATGATGCAAATCTAACGAACATAAAAGATACAAACTTTGGGTTTGGACCATTCACGATCCTCGGTCACACCATATTCCGTGATCAGTTGGGAGTCAAGATTCAACAGAAATTACAACAATACGCTGACAATGGATATCCAATCCTACGCTCGATCGGATCACAGTGCATCATCTTGGGAAGAAAGAAATGACCTCAGATAACAGCGCAAGCCCATCTGTATCTTTTCGATTCGCCACGCTAATAAAATCACTTGAATATGAAAGTGTACTCTCGAGAAAGATCGAATAATTAACTGACCTTCCTGTGACAAGAAACTATGGCTTGAAGTCTTCTTTGACCAACAAGCCGAGACAATAAGCGCTCGAACGGGGACCTGAAGATCAAGGGAGACATGGACAAGACATTCGATCCTAGGAAAATCGCCTAGCCACGGTCCGCCACTCCTGCTCTCCATGTTGAAGACTCTAGGACCCTATGTTGGAAATGAGAACGGAACCCCCAATGGGGTTCCATGAGGACCCGCTGTAGAGTCGCGAACAGTACTCTCCACGAAAAAAAGGTAGGGGGAGGGGGGTAGGTCTGTTAGACTGGTCAAAACGCGAAACAGAACATGCAGTAGGCCCTTACACAAAATTCAAGGTGTTGGTAAAATGGAAGATATGGTTTCGATAGAAAAAGTGTTGAACTCAAGATGCTCAAGCGAGCTTCCTAGTCCTAAAAGAAGTCATTTTGGCACCTTCGTCGATAGGCACCCGCCGGAAGAGGTAACAAACCGTGTCCTTCAGTGCTGCGATATTCCTAGATTTACAGATGGAAGACTCACACACTGGTTTAAAAATGGATATCTCTTTCTCGGGTTCGAAAACCCAAAAGACCCCAACACTCAACGCCTGCTTCACGTCGAAAGCGGCATGCAACACGAAGCAGTATACTTGGGCTGTGCCGCCCAAGGCGTCGGAACATGCATTGACAATGAGGGCATATACGGAACGCAATATGAAGAGAAAATGGCAACTGCCAAACACCTGATCATGGAAATAACTGATCCTTACGAGACAAGCAAGTTCTCGACGAGAGCCCCAGGCCCACAGAAACCGTTTGTCCCAGGAAAGAACTTGACTGAACCTCGCAGAGATGGTGACACTGAGTGCACCGAGCAACTGTCAAAACTCGCAACATTCAGCAAATCCGGGCACTCAGCCACAGAAAAAGACGTGTCTCAGCTGTTGTGGGCAGCAAAAGGAAGAACTCCACACTGCGTTAAGGTGAACAGATGGAAGTTTATGTGGGGAATAACAATCCCAACGTGGGGAGGCGGTCAAAGCTACACAACCGTCTACTTAGTAATGAAAGGAAAGCTGTATGTCTACGTGAACTGGACGAAAGAGTTTTCCCTGATCAACAGACTGTTTCGCGAGAAATTAAGGTGGACGAGAGGAAATCCCACTCACGACATCCGATTTGCCAGAAGCCTAAAGGTTGACTCTGAAGTGGATGGACATGAACATGCAATCTTCCTTTGCCAGAACGAAAACACCGCGCGAGCACTCTGGGAATCAGGGTACATGCTTGAAAACATGTTTTTCCAAGCAAGAAGCCTTGGCATATCATATGAATCAAAGATTTTCTCGGCAGAAGAGATATCGCGGCTGAATGAGAATGGAATAGCAAATGCTGTTGCAGCAGTCTTTATCTAGAAGAACAGCACAATAATTCGCCTCTGTTAAACAAACAGTTCGGATTTCGTTATGACGCATCAGACGAAGTATCAGAAGATTCTTGTAACTGGCGGGGCAGGCTTCATAGGAAGTCACATCGCAGACAAGTTGATGAAAGAAGATTTCGACGTTACCGTGGTCGACGACCTTCACACAGGAAGTCTCACAAACATAAATCTTCATCGGGACAAGAGCAACTTCCACTTTGTCGAAGGCGACATACGAGACATCAACCTAGTCAGGAAAACCTTGAAAGATGTCGACGTCGTCTTTCATGAGGCTGCATTGGCCAACGTCAGCCTCTCTGTGAAAGACCCAATTGCCACAGATCAGATAAATGTAGAAGGAACATTAAACGTTCTAAAGGCTTCTTGCGACCTAGATATCAAGCGTTTCATTTTTGCCTCTTCTGCGGCAGTCTACGGAAACACGGGGTCTCCTCAAAAGAAAGAGGACGACCACCTGAACCCAACCTCCCCATATGGAGTCTCGAAGCTGGCAGCAGAAACTTATGTCCGACTTTTTCAAAAACTGTACGGCCTCAGAACATTTAGCTTGAGATACTTCAACGTCTATGGTCCAAGACAACGAGTAGACGTGCAAGGCAGCTACGGCGGCGTCATATCAATCTTCATAAACAGAATCCTGAAGAACATGCCTCCAATAATATGTGGAGACGGAGAACAAACCAGAGACTTCGTCTACATCGACGACGTAGTTGAGGCCAACATGCTGGCCATGAACAGTGAAAAAGAGACTGGGGAAGCTTTTAACATAGGAACAGGCAAGAACACAAGCATAAATCGAGTGGCAGAAATTTTGAAACACATAATGAACAAAGAAGACCTAGAAGACATTCACACGGAACCCAGACCTACCGACATAAAACACGGATATGCCGACATAAGCAAAGCAAAGAAAATTCTGCGTTACGAACCGCAATTTTCCATGGAAGAAGGACTAACTGCGCTTGTCGACTGGTACACTAAGAAAAAATGATGAACGCTCACTCGTAGCGGGCGCGAACCTGAACCTGCGCGCACAATATTCGCCGTTTCGGAATAATAGCTATATATAGTAGCCAGAAAAGTATCTTCAGAGATACAGGAGATTTCGTATGATTCACAGAAACGTACTGTTTCTTCTTCTCGCCCTAATATGCCTACCCATCTTGGGTCTTGTGCAGTTTAACGTGAAAGCAAGTCCGACTACGATCCAAGTTCCTCTGGACTACCCGACCATACAGGAAGCCATAAACAACGCAAACCCCGGAGACACCGTTAGCGTATCGGCAGGAACATACCAAGAGCACCTCTACATCAACAAAAACTTAACACTGACAGGCGCAGGCAGAGACACAACCATCATCAACTGCACAGGAGGCTGGTGTGGCATCGAGGCAGACTCTTCAAGCGTCACTATAACGGGCTTCACAGTCGTGAATGTAACCCTCGGAATCTACCTTTACGAAAGTGACGGATGCACCGTCTCTGACAACTACGTCACTACACCTCACACTAATATCACCCAGGAAGTGGGCATATGGCTGTACGCTTCTAACAACAGCGTAGTTTCCGACAACATCGTGTACAATGTTGGCTGGCGTGGAATCGTCCTCTGCGGATATTCCAGCGAAAACACGATTACGCTCAACACGGTAAGCGACTGTGGGAGCGGGATAGCTGTGAGCGGCGAAGGCAACTTCATCTATCATAACAACTTTGTCGGCAACCAAATCCAAACTGAAATGCTCGATTCATTCCATAACGATTGGAACGACACTTATGAAGGCAACTACTGGAGCGACTACAATGGTACAGACGGGGACAAAGACGGCATAGGAGACACGCCGTACCTGATAGACGCAAACAACCAGGACGATCATCCGTTGATGGGCATGTTTTACCAGTTTGAAATCACAGAACAAGAGCAAACCTACACCATAGCAGCGATCTGCAATTCCACAATCACAGATTTCACCTACGACGGAGCGATAAACTTCAACACAACAGGCCCAGAAGGCACGGAAGGCTTCTGCAGAATAATGATACCAACCGCCATATTCGACCACAACTACACCATCCTCGTCGACGGATCACCACCGCTCGAACAAAACGAACTGCCAATCTCAAACAGCACAGAAACATACGTCTACTTCACATTCACCAACACAACACACGGCATAACCATAATCCCAGAATTCCCAACAACGATCCTCCTAGCACTCATCATCCTAAGCATACCAACAGCTATCGCACTCAAAAAACGGAAACAAAAGAACAAAACCGAAGACAAACCGCAGAAATAAAAAGGGCTCTGCAAACAACACTGGGCTCAGACGCCCAAAGACGGCTCCATGAAACATCACTCAAACAGAGCCACATCCAGGCCTAGACGTACACAAAAAAAATTACTCTTTTTCCACAAAAATCATCACCCTCCTCACAACTTCGAAACAACCATGTGCACCCGCTTGTCCTAAAATCCCATGTCAACCATCGTCCTCAGCATACCCACAGCGTTGATCATCATAAAACGGTGGCCTAAAACAAGAGCCTATAAGAACAAAACGAAAGCCCGCGCCAATATTTCTCACGTTCCTATTGAGTCACAGTCCGAATTGAAGGTTCAGAATCATTTTATAGCGTACGCTCCGAGAACATGCAGAAGACATCCGTCAAGCCGCCAGCCTATCAAAAAAAGCTCAGAGTAAAGGCCTCGCCAGAAACCAAACCAAGCGTCGGCTCACGGATAATCTACTAATGAACGGAGCAACGAGTTAAAGTGGCACGCAAGACTGACGTATGCCAATACTACTACGAGGACATAAAAGGAACAACCCTTCCAGACTCCAGATCAGCCCTACGTTTGAGAAGATACTGGTGGAATCTGAAAAGAAACGTCTGGTACGCCAGCGTCCTAGGCATCCCGGCCTTCCTGCCCATGGCGTTCTCGGCTACAAAACCGGGAAAACTGGCTTCTCGCAACAAGAAAACGACACGCGTCGCCGATAGAAAACGAGACTCTCCAAGATTGAAAACTGGCGACTGGGTTGAAGTACGTTCGGTGAAAGAAATCTTCAGCACACTCAACGCAGAGGGCAAGCTGAACGGGCTGCGCTTCACTCCTGAGATGGAGAAGTTCTGCGGAAAACGATTCAAAGTTTACAAAACTCTCGACAAGATAATCCTAGAAACGACGGGTGAAATGAGGAAAATCAGGACACCAACCGTCGCGCTGGAAGGAGTGCTCTGCGACGGAACAGCCCACGGCGGGTGCGACAGGTCCTGCTTCTGTTTCTGGAGAGAAAACTGGCTCAAAAAACTGCCATCAACCCGCGAAGAGCAGCCAAGCAGCAGGGTTCAAGTTGTTCCGCACTCAAAACCGACCATCACACAGGACGACATCGACGCAGTCACTCAGGTTCTAGCATCGGGCAACATTGCCCAAGGCGAAAAAGTAAAAGAATTCGAAAACGCACTCGCACAGTTCATCAAAACAAAGTACGCAGCAGCATGTTCTTCTGGCACCGCGGCGCTTCATCTAGCCTTGTTAAGTTTAGGCGTTGGACAGGGCGATGAAGTCATCATGCCCAGCTACGTCTGTGCCTCACCATACTACGCAACCTTGCACCTTCACGCCGTACCAAAAATCGTCGACATCCAACTAACCGACCTTAACCTGTGCACAAAAAACGTGAAAGAAAAACTCTCCGACAAGACGAAAGCCATAATCGTGCCACACATGTTCGGAACCCCAGCCCAAATCGACGAGCTACTAGAACTCGGAATCCCCGTGATCGAAGACTGCGCCCAAGCGTTAGGCGCTGAACTCAAACATCAGAAAGTCGGAAGCTTCGGCGAACTGTCCATCTTCTCCTTCTACGCTACAAAGATGATAACCACAGGCGAAGGCGGCATGGTTCTCACAAACAACAGCGAACTCCACTCCAAAATAACCGACGCAAGAGACTGCGACAAGAAACCACTAGATTCAAACACACACGCTTTGAAATACAACTACAAAATGACAGATTTTCAAGCCGCACTGGGCATCAGCCAAATGAACAAACTGAAAAACTTCATCGAACGAAGAAGAAAAATAGCATCAAACTACACCGAACGACTCTCGCAATACATGGCTTCATTACCAAGAGAACAACCAGACAAGAAACTCACATTCTACAGATACGTAATAATGGTTGACCAACTAGAACAAGTCCAACAAAGCGCAGCAAAGAAGGGCATAATCTGCGAAAGACCAGTTTGGGAACCAATCCACAGAAGCCGACACGAAACTGACTGCCCAAACTCCGACTACGCATACGACCACGCCCTCTCCATCCCCATATACCCAAGCCTCACCGAACAAGAAACAGAATATGTAATCGAAAACCTAGGACCGATCCTTAATGAGACAAGCGAAGACGCCCTGTTGCAGACATTAGAGAAACTCTAGATGCCCCCTAAACAAAACGCGCCTATGTATTCCAAAATTTCCAGTCAACCATCACATGATGCGCCAAAGCCTGCTTCAACAGAATGCGCTGAAGCCTTACCACTCAAGAGGCAAAGCGGCAAAAAACGACGGGGGAGGCAGAACGTTGAAGACTCGAACACCTCACAACGTTCCCAACCAAAAACTTGTTTTTTGCGTACGCCCAACGGCAGGATGCACAGCGAACCAGTGTTAAAAAGCGAAGGCGAAGCAGTTCTCTCTTTCGAAAGTCGTTCAGCCCTGAAGAAGCTCAACCCATCATCGGAAGAAAGAAATCTCGGAACACACATACGCGCTAAAACAAACAAGAGGCACCCAGGTGATCACAAGAATCAAACCAACAACCCTAGCAACGGTGACGATGCTTCTGCTAGGCACGATATCCCTGATAGCGGCAATCAGCTACGACTCCCTCATACTAGCTTTCATCGGTCTCGGCTTGGCCTTCTGGGGAGCCATCCTCCTCTACATCAGGCCAGAAGAATACACAAGAAAAGCACTCCTAGAAGCAGCATTGTCACCCTCGCTCACAACACTAAACCAGATGATACAAGAACTCGGCTACAAAGGAGACACAACATACCTACCGCCGAAATACTTCAAAAACCCAGAAACCACCAAGTTATACATATCAAAATACAAAAACGGAACCCTCCCAACACCAGAACAAACCCAACTGTACGAAGACCAACACATAACCAGAACCACGCAAGGCATGCTGCTCACACCGCCAGGCATTCAACTGGCAGAACTGCTCGAAAAGTCGCTCGGAAAAAGCTTCACCAGAACAGACCTCAAAAACCTACAACAGAACCTACCAAAACTCTTCATGGAAAACCTGGAAATCGCAGAAAACCTAGAACTGCAAGCAGAAAACGACACGACCCAAAATAAAGAAGACCACCAAGCATCCCCCGCTCAGACGAAAAACACGACGATCCACGCGAAAATAACCAGACCGATCTACGGAACCACACTCAAAGAAGCAGAAGAACCGTCACAGACAGCCGCCCCAATCGGCTGCCCAGTCTGCAGCGCCATCGCCATAGCCATAACGAAAGCAACAGGCAAACCCGTAAGAATAACAGAAACCAAAAGCTCCGAAGACATCAACACCGTAGAAGCCAGCTACGAGATCATAGAGGAATAACACAATGGATTTTCCACTGTCATTCTGGGACATAAGCCTATGGCTAGCCGTCACAGCCATAATCCTGCTCATAACGTCAGAACTCATCTCACCGTACTACGGAAAAACAAACCTACTCGTAAACAAGAAGAGACTGCGAGACGTAGCACTAACCGTCGCAACACTATTCCTTATAACAGTAGCGATCAAAGTAGCCACCATCATAATCAGCCAATAAACAAGTACCAAGATAACATGCTTACAACCTGTATTGGCGCGCGCTATGCACCAGTGAACATCAAGGCACGCTTGGATTCTAGGCAGACAAATTCTGCAACCAGATGCGCCTCCAGTGGGCACTCTGCTTCTTAGAGCAACGAAGTAAACTTAACATAGAAGCATAAACCCTAGAACCTACAACAAACCAACAACCAACGGAGCCTATCACAATTGTCCAAAAGCGCAGAAGACGAAGTGAACCAACAAATAATCTACGTGATTGAAACGACAAAACCCGAAAACGTCCAACAACTCATCGACCAAATACAAACCCTCACATCAAAACCCACTCCAGAAATACTAGACCGAATAATCCAACTGCAACAACAAGGAAAAATCCACATCAAACCACAACAAACACCAGTACCCGAAAAATTCACCGACTACCTAACCTCTAACCACGCTTTCTGGTACTGGATCACCATGGCACTCACGATCGCAACAACTATAGTCGTGTTCACCGTGTCCGAAACCGCTTTCCCACTCGTCTACGTAAGATACGTCCTAGGCACAATATTCATCATCTGGCTCCCAGGCTACGCCTTCATCAAAGCACTTTTTCCACAGCACCTTCCATTCGCCAAAGGCCTAGCACACACACTCGAAACGTCTGAAAAAAACATCGACACCATAGAAACCATAGCCCTGAGCATCGGCATGAGCCTGGCCCTCGTCCCCATAACCGGCCTACTCCTGAACTACACACCATGGGGCATCCGCTTGACACCCATAGTCCTCAGCCTACTCGCCCTCACAACAATTTTCGCCACAGCCGCCATAATACGCGAACATCAAACCACAAGGCAGAAACCATGAAATACCCTAGAATACTCGTAACCGGCGGCGCAGGATTCATAGGAAGCCACCTAGTAGACAGACTGCTAGGCGAAGGCCACGAAGTCAAAGTTGCTCTGGCTTAAGGTCTATTACTGTTGTTCCTGCAAACTTGTCGAAGTATCTGATGTATCTCTTATCCTTCAGTCGACGCCCTGCGAGTAGATCGAAGGGCAGTATGACGAAGATTTTTCCGAAGTTTCTGACTGCAGCGTGATCGTAGAACATTCTTTTTCCGTCTAACCGGACAACCGTGAGTCCTAGGAGTCTCTTGCCGAGGCTTTGGCCGGAGAAGCCCTCGAGCAGCGTGGAATAGATCCAGAATACGAGGACGAAGAGGATGACGTTGATGTCAGGGCGGAATCCTCCTCCCGTGATTAATGAGAACACGTTGGCTATCAAAGAAGCTGCGGTGAACACCGCGAGAACGACTCCGAAGTCGATGAGGAAGGCGTAGGCTCTTTTTCTGGTTCTGGCAACAAGAATAGATGAGTCTCTGTCCTGGATGGCCAGCTCTGAGGCCCAAGATTGCAGGTCCATGACGAGTCTGACGGCGTTTTCGCCCATCTTGCTTAGCCGGTACTTGCCCGACGGCGATTGCTCAATCAGCCCTGTCAGATTTCGAATGTGAAAACTCAGCTTTCCGGTATCGATACTCAAAGCTTTCATCAGGTCGGTGAAGGAGCATTCGCTCTTCTCGTTGATAGAAAGGAGGATCTCTCTTCTCGTGGGGTGCGAGAGCGCTGACAGTATTCTCGTGACGCTTTCTTGATCGACAGCCATAAGATAAACCTAGATTCGTCTTGCAGATTGTTGATTATACGCGCGGTCGCGTAGGAATTAACTGTTTCGTCGGCTCGTGGCCATCTTGCGGGCGGGACAATTGAAGCAAAACAGTAATAGCATGAGCTATGACTGAAGCTGACAGAGTTTGTGAGCAGATTTTGCGCGTTGTTAAGGTCTGGAGATACTGCTCTCATGTTGTAATGATGTTGACATGAAGCAGGCGGTGTCCGAGTCTACACAGAAGCATGCACGGCTCATGCAGCGCGCGCTATTTTCGATGGTGGCATATTTGGATCCAAATATCCATGGTACATTGAAACCTAGGAGGGGTAGGACCCTCAGCCCACCAGTTGAGACCTTCACGCGCGTAACAATCCGTCACAAAAAACCTTCTTCTACGACCCTTTCCGTAACAATTATCAGTCTTGGACTCCCTCCTACCTATGGTAAAAGAATGGTAAAGGGTGGCAAGCTCCTTTGCGCGTGAACATGAACCGAAAACAAAATAGAACCCTTAACTATAACATGAGCCCATTCAGATAGAATACGGAGCCAAGGATCATGAACAAACCTTTCAAATCCCTCATGGCAATTTTCGTTCTCATATCTCTGATAGGCTTAACGGCCATGCAAGCGAGAGCGCAGGGCAGCCCGATAGAGGCAGAAATACTTCCTTCACAAGGGACAGCCACCACGATTATTATCGTGAGATTCACCACGACTAACGCAAGCGTGGGCAAAGTCCAGACAGCCGACATCTTCTGGGATGACACCACCGTAGCCCTCAACCAGCAGGGGGTGCTAGGAGCAGACGGCTCATACAACTACAACCTGACAGCCCCAACCGAGCCCCCGCTGTCCAACGTAGGAAACCACACCATCCGAGTAGACTCATCCGTCTTCAACTACGGCCCAGTGAGCTTCAACTTCACCTTCACAATAACAGAATTCGTCCCATCCCCAGAATACACGGCCCTGAACGCAACCTACAACTCCCTGCTCACCAACTACACCAACCTCCTCGCCAACTACACCCAGCTACTTATCAACTTCAACGAAACCTCAACAGCCTACGCCAACCTTCTCAGCCAGGCCAACCAACTCAACCTAAGCTACAGTACACTGCTCGCCAACTACAACAGCCTTATCGCAAACTACAATTCGTTAGTAGCCAACTACAACTCACAAGAAACAAACTACAACAGCCTCCAGGGAACATTCAACGCACTACTAACAAACTACACCAGCCTACGAAACAGCTTCCAATCCCTCGACTCCAACTACAACGGCCTAACACAATACTACAACGCACTGAACGCAAGCTACGCAAGCCTTACAGCAAACTACGACGCCGCCCGCGGCCAACAAGCCCTCAGCACAAACATCAACTACACCCTCATAACATCAACCATCATCCTGGCAGTCACAACCATCTACCTTTACACAAAAAAATCAAAACCACCCACAAAAACAAGATAGCGCGCTTGTGCCGTTCAGCTGCCCTGTGCGATGACAGTATACGTATCTCCATCATAAGGTCCATTTACAAAGCCGTTTCCGTTGGTATCATTCCACTTTGCGATGATCCAGCTTTCGCTCTGCGATTGCAGATTTGGGTATATGACTGTGTCAAAATACTTGCCTGCAGCATATGTTCCTTTCCAACCAAAGCCATAGCATAGCATTATGTATCTGCCGCCCCCATCGCTAAACGTCTCGATAACAAAGACGTCCTGATTTCCATTGACAGCCGAGGCAGGCATGCTGGCCCCTGAAATGGCTGAACCGTTCGAGTATTGGAAGTAGAAAACTCCTTTTGCATTATAGAATTTGATGGGTGCTCTATCCGACAAAGGAATAGCGCGCGCTAGCCCGTCGCGACCTGTGTCATCTCTACAGACTGTGGAATTCCGTCACCGTTTGAATCGACCCAATGCATAACGTAATATTGGTTGGTATAGGCGAGTATGTTTGAGTATATTGCTCTGAGGAAAATTCCAGCACTCCATGTTCCCTTCCAATCGAAACCGTAGGATATGAAAACTTCATTGCCGTTTTCGTCCTTTAACACCATCATCACGAAATAATCTTGATGCTCGAAGTCAGTGCTTTGCAGAATATCGACAAGGACGGCACCAGTCTTTGTGTTCACAAATTTCATGTGCGGCTGTCCGCCCACAGTCTGGATCAAAGAGGATACGGGCGTCAAGCCTTTTCCCTGCAGATAGTTCACGCACCAGTTGGGAGCCCAGCCGCCAAACATCAAACAAGTCTTGTTTGAAAGCAGAAGTCGCCCCTTATCTGAAGCACTCTGCGACACCCAATCCGACCTAGCGTCAAAACCTTGATTCTGCGCGTTAACGCAAAGGCTGTAGATGATGGAGCCAGAAGCAACGTCATAAGTCGCAACGGCCCTAGTCATCCGATGAGGATCGGCATACACGAAATAAGCTTGGTTCAGGGCCGCCTTTATAACGAGGCTATCCAAATCTGACAGCACAAAAGCCATTCCCACCAGCGTGGTATACAAAATGACGTTGAAGCTGAAACTGGAAACCCCAGACGCGTTCGAAAACACCGTTAGACTCGGATTAACCTGAACAGTCTGGCCTAGTCCTATCTTCGGTTCCTCGCTGCTGAAAGTTGCAACGTTAGAGGTGTTGCCTGCTTGCCAGTTCTCTGCCTCAACACTCAGAACGAATGTTTCGTTCCCCTCGTTTCGAACGTACATTGTAATCTTCTTCGTCCCTCCGACAGTTATGTTGCCCCAATCGATGGAATACACTGGTGTGCTGCAATTCGCGTCCCAGTACACTCCCAGAGGCACTGACGTTATGACGGCTGACACCCTCAAATAAGCTGGACTATCAAAGAACAGCCTAGGCATGGAGATGGATAATATTGCCGCGATCGCCAAAACCAAAGCCAACCGGCCCTTACCCCTCACACCCTAGCACCTTCGACCCAAAACCCGATTCAATACATATCCTTTCATTATCCAGGTAGCGCGCGCTATGCTCCTCTCGCCTCTGCCATCGCTGTTTCTCTTAATATCCGGTCGGAGACTACGCGGAAGTATATTGCTTTTGAGTCTCTCTTTTTCGTCAGCCAGCCCATTCGAACTAGTTGGTTGAGGTAGCTGCTCTCTACTGCGCGGCAGCGACCGGTTAGGTCTGACACTCGTATAGAGTTGCATTCGCCTTTCGACGCGACGGTCATGTAGGTTTTTCGAAGGTGATCCGGCAATAGGAACAACTCTGAGGGAGAAATCTTTAGAGGCGGAGGGTTCCAATTTGAAAAGGATTTTTCAATGTCGTCAAGGCGGTAACGTACTTCCCGTATTTCTCGGAATAGTTGATCAAATATAGATCTCCTCACCAAGTCTATTCTCTCCCTTCGATTCTGTCTCCGTTGAGCTTGATGAATCTTCATGGGCATTTAACAGTTTTTGAGAACGGTCTTCGAGCAGTTAGCCAATTCAGTTAGGAAACCTGCAAAGTCTGGTTTGCAAAATTGCAAAGTTAAACTAACAAGCCGTCTGCCTCCTCGCAAAACAAGGGCTGGGGTACAACTTGCGTCCAAACTTGAGAGCATTAATCTCAGCTAAACACCACACAAAATAACAAAAACAACCCCAACACGCACCCACGCAAAATTCAACATGCAACCCAGCTGAACAGCACCGAAGGAACCAACCTGAAGACTAACCAAAGACCCATCCACAATACCAGCCGCAGCAAAAACCTAGGTAGAGGGGGGTAGGATGTTTTTCGCTGATTTCAAACCAAACACTATGTTGAACAGTCCATACTGCAGGCCTATCGGTAAAGGTCTTTCTCTTTCGGCCTCACAAGCTCCGTGGCCCGTGCATCCTCAGACCTCACATACCTGTAACCCCTAATAATAGCAACGGGAACACCCTCATCCGCCTGGCCAATAACAAGCTCAGCAGCCGAAGCCAACTCATCCGCAACAGCCGTCTGCTTAATGCGCAAAACATAACCAAACAAATCCCGTTCACCACGTCTATCCCGAATAGGCTTAAGTCCCGCAACACCCACAGCCACATTAATCTCCCCATGCCTCAACGGCCGCCCATGCGTATCAGAAACAACAACAGCAACATCACAACCCGTCAACCGCTTAACCTCCGCCCTAATATTCCGCGCCGACAAGTCAGGATCCTTCGGCAACAACGCCACATTCCGTTCACCAGGAACATTAGACCTGTCAACACCGCTATTAGCACAGACAAACCCATGCTTACTCTCAGTAATCAACACACCATCACCCATACGACTAATCCCCTTCGACTCCCGCAAAACAACCTCCACCAAACACGGATCCTTCCCCCACTGCTCCGCCAGGCATTTGGCAAATTCAGACGGAACAACACTGTCAAGATTCACAACATTCCCCTCAGCCCGCGAAACAAAAACATGCGTAACCACCAAAACATCACCATCCTGAACAGGCGTACCCTGCTTACCAGCCGCATCACACACAAGCTTCGCAATGCTGCCTCCAGCCTCCACAATAGGCAAACCCACAACCCCAATCACCTGAACAACATCCAAACACAAACCCTCCCCAACAACAAACCCTTCAATACATACCAAACAGACTTAAACTTATTCATCAAAACAAGAAACCAACACCAAAACCATCAACCCTTCACAACCAACACCATCAAAAAACACACGTAACTTTCCCCATAAACAACAAGCAATCTTTATATCAAGAAAACCACCCAGTCAAAACATTCCAGAAGGAAGCACAACTCCCCAAATGAAATCAGGCAGGTGAGACAACCGGTGCCGTTAAAAACAATAAAAAAAGACACGGCCGAAACACTATCATTAGAATGGGTCTTGCACGTCAAAAACTACAAGCTCAACCTCGACAAAAACAAGTGCATCAGCTGCCAAATCTGCAGCCTAGCCTGCCCCAAAGAAGCCATCAAAACTCAAAAACTCCCCAAGACACAGGGACAGAAAACGCACAAGGCCAAAGTCGACATAAACCTGGCAAAATGCAACTTCTGCGGAATATGCGACGCCGCATGCCCATACGGCGCAATCAAACTAACCATCGACGGAAAACACATACTCTCCGTCGTTGAAAAAGAAAGCTTCCCCACGCTAACACGCGACATCCAAATCGACCCAAAAAAATTTCCCACAGACCCCAACAAAACCGAAGACATCTGCCCCCTAAAACTCATCAAAGTCTCCTACACAACCTCCGACGGAAAACCCGTAGAAAACCCCAAAGTGCTAACGGAACCTGAACGCAGCTGGTTCAGAACCATCGTCAACATTGACAAGGAACACTGCCCCTGCTGCACAATCTGCGAAACAAAACTCCCAACAGGCGCCATGCACGTACGCAAGTTCATCTCAGGAAAAATCACAATCAACCAAACAAAATGCCCAGACGGATGCACCGACTGCCTAGACGTCTGCCCAATCACCGGAGCACTATACCTCACGAACCAGAACAACAAAGTGCACACAAACGAAACCTTCTGTATCTACTGCGGAGCATGCAAAACAGTCTGCCCAGTTGACGCAGCATTGGAACTCAAACGAACACGCATCAACCACTCACCTGTACGTTCAGGAGCATGGAATAAAGCCCTCGAACGATTAACTTCACCGACAGACATGACCAAAGAACTCAAAACGAAAGGTTCCCAGAAAGCAAGAGACTCGGTGAAAAGAAGAATGAACGTGGAGGTAGAACCGCATGCCTAAAAAACCCACGGGAAAACCAAGTCGGAAAAAAGTTGCGGGCGCCAAGAAAATAAGAAAAACCACAAAGAAACCCGCCTCCAAAACCGAAGGACCCAGAATCGGAGTGTTCGTATGCCAATGCGGTTCAAACATCGCATCAGTCATAAACGTTAACGCCCTCACAGAATACGCCAAGACCTTGCCAAACGTAGTATACGCAGAAAACATGAACTATCCCTGCAGTCGACAAGGACAAGACACAATAAAAACAGCCATCAAAAACAACAAACTCGACCGCGTCGTCGTAGCAGGCTGCTCACCGAGACTTTACGAACCCACTTTCCAAACATGCGTATCACAAGCCGAACTAAACCCCTGGCTTTTCGAAATGGCCAACATCCGAGAATTCGCATCCTACTGCCACAAAGCCACACCCGAAGGGGCAACTGAAAAAGCAAAAGACACCGTCAGAATGGCCGTAGCCAAAGCGCGACTCCTCGAACCATTGAAACCAATAGAACTGCCCATGACAAAGAAAGTCATGGTCATCGGCGGAGGAATAGCAGGAATCAACGCCGCCCTAGACTTGGCCGACATGGGCTTCAAAGTCTACATGGTTGAGAAAACCGAAACCATAGGCGGCTACATGGCATTGTTAGACAAGACGTTTCCAACCCTTGACTGCAGCATATGCATCGAAGGACCCAAAATGGTAGACGTCGGCAGACACTCCAACATCGAAATAATCTCATACGCAGACGTCTTGAAAGTCGACGGCTACGTTGGCAACTTCAAAGTGAAAATCCGCAAAAACCCTCGCTACGTGATAGCCGCCAACTGCACCGGCTGCGGAGAATGCAGAGACGCATGTCCAATAGAATATCCAAACTACGCCGACATGTACCTGGGCGTCAGAAAAGCCATATCTATCCCCTTCGGTCAAGCCGTCCCACTTACCCACACCATCAACCGCGACTACTGCATCGAATGCTACAAATGCGTCGACGCCTGCGGAGCTCGCCAAGCAATAAACTTCGACCAGAAACCCCAAGAAATCGAAGTCAACGTTGGAGCCATAATCGTCACCATTGGCTACGGCATGTACGACCCCAAAGATTTAGAGTGGACCGGATACAGCAAATATTCAAACGTGTTCACCGCACTTGAATTCGAGAGACTCATACTCGCAGCGGGACCAACAGGCGGCAAAGTAGTTCGCGCTTCAGACGGCGAGAAACCACATTCCGTAGCGTTCATTCAATGCGTAGGCTCACGGGACATCAACAAGTACGAGTACTGCTCAAGCTTCTGCTGTATGTACACGTTGAAGCATTCGGTCATGCTCAAGGAAAAGTACAAAGACGCCATAGAAGTGTACGTCTTTTACAACGATATGAGAAGCAACTTCAAAGGCTACGAAGAATTCTTCAACAGAGCCCAAAAATCAGGAGTCAAATTCCTAAGAGTCAAGCTTGAAAACAGACGCATAACTGAAGATTCACAAACCAAAAACCTCACAGTCTACGGCGAAACGGAAGAAGGCAAACCTGTCTCGGCCCATGCGGAAATGGTTGTTTTAGCAAACGCCGCAATCCCAGCTGAAACGGCTTCTGAACTCGCAAGGATACTAGGCATACCGACGAGCAAGGATGGATTCTTTGTGGAATGTCAGCCTAAGATCAGACCGACCGACACTTCAGTTCCGGGAATATTCTTAGCGGGCGCTTGTCAAGGCTTGAAAGACATTCCCTACAGCGTGGCTCAAGGCAGTGCTGCTGCAGCGCAGGCTGCATCTGTTCTGAGCAAAGAAGCATGGATAGTTGAGCCTTTGGTTGCCAAGGTGAATGAGGACCTGTGCAGCGGTTGTAGGATATGTGAGTCGGCTTGTGGTTATCACGCAATTAACGTTGAAAAAGTCGGTGATAAGTCAGTTGCCAAAGTTACGGAAGGCTTGTGTCGCGGTTGTGGCATATGCAGTTCCGCTTGTCCGATGGACGCGATAACCATGCCGAACTATTCGGATAACCAGATTGTCGCTCAGATTCAGGCAG
>Ga0315279_10000783_pt1 | contig 58237 bp, 59 predicted proteins | sample YL17G06_20_MG_FD_203694 | JGI IMG/M metagenome (GOLD analysis project Ga0315279, IMG submission 203694) | Sediment microbial communities from Yellowstone Lake, YNP, Wyoming, USA - YL17G06_20 | ecosystem: Environmental > Aquatic > Freshwater > Lake > Sediment | place: USA: Wyoming | collected...
CTTTAACAATACGTTCTCGTATTTCTGGTGTGAGTGATCCCATCCCTCTTCATCCCAAGATTAGGGATGTGATCACTTCATTGTTAATGTTTTTACAAAAATGTTGGCGATGTCGCTTTACTTTACACCATAACAATCTATAAATAGAGGATAAGAATAAATAATACTTGAGTAGGAAGTTGTATGACAGAATCTCAAAAAAAGAATAAAGTGACTCATGGATCTGTTGATCTTTCAAAAGAATTTAATCAGTTTATAAAAGAAAATAAAAAACTTTTAAAAAAGCTTTCAGATTGATTGTTTTATACGAACGGATACTTCTTTTTCAATTCTGCTTCAATTTGTTTTTTCATGTTAAGATTAATAAAAACTGCTTGTCCATGTTTTGAGGATTTTCTTACTAAAAAGCCTTTTCGTATTAATTCTTTCACTGATTCTGCTATTTTATCTTGAATGTTTGTGGGGAAGCCGTCGGTAAGATTATCGATAAGCATGCGTCCCTTTCCGAAGCATCTGTTTCTCCATAGTTTGTAGAGGATACTGAGTTCATTATCTGTAAATTTACCCATTTTCTCCTGTATATATGATGATATTAATATTTAAATATGACATATGTATTGTGTAAATAAATTTTACATAATTGTAAAAAAATTTATATACTTTGAACGACATATATTACTATTGTGAATTGAAATGTTCAAAGATATATTTGGGGATAGCCCTCAAACAAAAATACTGGATTTTCTTGCAGATCACCCTGACTTTGATTATTCAATATCAGAGATAGCAAAAAACTCTCAAGTAAGCAGACCAACAGTTTATAAGATAAAAGATATCCTTCTTAAAAAAGAACTTATCATTCAAACGAGAGAACACGGAGGCTCGCCATTATACAAATTAAACATTGAGAATAAAATCGTTCAAGTTATGTTAAAATTTGATTTTGAGATAGCAAAAAAACTAGCAGATATAGAATCTAAAGAGTCGGTAAAGAAATATACTCCCACTCTTGTGAAAGCAAATAATAAAACAAGAAGTCATAAAACAGTGGTTACTTCATAATATTTACCCATACAAATTAATAAATATTTCTATAATTTCCAAAAATGTGGAGTTAAATACTTTTATTTATTATAGGTTAACATCCGTTATCTTTGTTGTTACATGTTCTGTAAAATCTGTGGTACAGAAGAAACCGATAATCCTGATGGGATATGGGATGATTGCAAGTTCTGCATTATTGATGATAAGGATATTACGCCGAATATGTAAGGAGTGGCTGAAAGTACTCTTGTTGAGCAGGAGAAAAATGAGGGACACTAAAAGGATATGGGAAGCGCAAAATTTACTTTCAATGATCCCTCCTGTAACTTTATAATGACGTAATGTGTATATAATGCAATGCTAATTCAGATACCATTAACAATCAATAATGAATTAGATGATACAATGAAAATGGCACAAAATCCAATTGATGCTTTTAATTTATTATCAACTGGATGTGTAGATGATCGAACGAGATTCAGATTCCCTAGTTCAACTTTATCTATTGAGTTTAAAAATATGTTAGGATTGAATGGTGAAGTTAAAACCGTTTTCTCCAATTTATCTGATGGATCAATTGTGACACTATTCGATAAGACGCCGTTTCCCGAGGAAAAAGAGGACGTAGTCTGCCCACATTTTGTTGAGTTGAAATGGGCTAATGGATGTAATTTTGATTGTGCCTGGTGTTATCTTAATGGAACCATGAGATTTCGACCTCACGGTAAGAAACCACATTGCAAGGAAAAAAATAAAATACTCGATCATATAAACAAATACCTTCAACAAAATACTGTTCCGTCTTTGTTAAATTCTGGAGAGCTATCTGATTCATTAGTGTTTGAAGGTAATGGCTCTGCGTTATCGAAATTAATCATTCCGCTCTTTAAACAACAAAATAAACATAAGTTGTTGATCCTAACCAAATCTACAAATATACAAGGAATTTTATCTTCAAATTCACAGGATTGTACAATCGTCAGCTTTAGTATCAATTCATTTGATGTAGCGAAACGATGGGAAAAAAAGGCACCAAGTCCGAAGCAACGTATACAAGCAGCGAAGAAATTATATGATGCGGGATATACGATTAGAATGCGACTAGATCCCATTATTCCAGTCGAGAATTGGATAAGTGGGTACAAAGAAGTTATTGATTATCTTTTTGAGTATCTTATTCCCGAACGGATAACGCTTGGTTCGCTTCGTGGATTACAAAGTACGATAAACTTCTCGAAAGATAGAAGTTGGGTTAATTATCTCAATGAATCGTCTAACTGGGGGAAGAAAATAAACTTCGAAACCAGGTATAAAATGTATAAGACGATGATCTCCCATCTGAAGAGACGGTATAATTTTGTTGACATAGGTTTGTGTAAAGAGACGATGGCGATGTGGGAAAAGCTTGGGATGACTTATCAAGATATAAAATGTAATTGCATCCTTTAGCCAACAGAAAGGTGAATAAAACGGTTAAAGCTGGATTGCCGAAAAAAGATGAAGAATTCTTCGAAACATCATTAGATTTTTTCGTAGAAAATGGGAACACTCTTCAGAAAATTTGTCCGGATTATGTTGATGAATATAACGATCATTCTCTTCTTAAATTGGTTAGCATAGCATATTGGGTCGGTTTTTTCTCACCGATAGCGCATCGACAACTTCGCGAGAAATACGGTTATCGAGTTGCTTATGTTGATACTATGGCTGGAAGTGGCGTAACTTCTACAAAACGATCTGGTGATTATTTTTGTGGAAGTTGTCCTGGTGCACTATTATCCGCAAGAAAATATCCTTTTGATTTAGTAATGGCTGTAGAAATAGATCCTAAAAAAGGAGATGCTTTAAAAAAGAGACTTGAAACGTTGTTACCTCAACAAAATGTCACAGTTTTCAATAAAGATATTGCTGATGTTTCTCAGGGAATCGCACAAGAATTGCAACATAAAACTATTTCTTATATCGTCATTGATCCTCAAGCATTTCAAGGGATGACCTGGGCAGGCATAGGTCCACTTTTACATTGTAAGGGAGATGCCATGGTTACATGGTTTGAAGCTGAATTTTGGCGGATGAAATGCGCTGCTTGCTCTCAAAATGAACATCAAGCCTTGGAAGCAGACGGACAACGTCTAACAGAACTACTTGGTAACGATCAATGGAAAAATGCCCAGTCAGCTGAAGAACTTACAAAAATATTTATTACCAGAGTCCTCAATGATTGTGATAAAACTGCGCATGCTAAGATAAAAATTCCTCGATCGGAAGGGGGTTACTACTGGATGATACTCTTCACAAAAGCTGCAAAATTAGCTGATGAATGGAAAAAACATGTGGAAAAAAGAATTAATTCCGCTCATGGACGAGATATTGCTGTTTTATTGGATGTTAAAGCCGGAAGGACTTCTACATTGAAAAATTGGATTAAAACCGAGTGATTATTAAAAGATAGTTATGCTCTGTAAAATCTGTAGATATGAATAAACCGATAACCCTGACGGGATTTGTGATGATTGGAAGTTTTGTATCTTAGATGATAAGGATATTACACCGAATTTTTAGCAATAGGTTAATGGTTTTTTCTACATCCACGTCTTTATAAACAACAAGAGTATTTCTTCTTCCGGGGAGGACTATGACGAAAACAATATCTCCTGAATTCAAAACGAAACTTGAAGAGAGTATATGGAAGAATCTGGAGGAATTAGAGCATGGACGTTGAAGGAAAACAACTCTTGAAACAGGTAAAAATCCTTATTCGTTCAGCTCGTCAGATTGCTGCCAGAGGTGTCAATACACTTCAGGTGATGACCAATTTTGAGATAGGCCGCCTCATCGTCGAGCATGAGCAGAAAGGCAGAAAGCGTGCGGAGTACGGTAAGCAGATACTTCAGGAACTCTCTAAGGAACTTTCCTCCGAATTTGGCAAGGGTTTTTCGAAAAGCAACATTGAATATATGAGGAGGTTTTTCCTTGAATATAGGGAACGAGTCCCAAGAATTACCCAGACGCTGTCTGGGCAATTGCCTGAACGGGTGGAAAAGAATCAGATATCGTCAATGGGATTAGCTCCCTGGCAGAAAGGAACCTCTGATGCTAAAACACCTTTCAGTTTAAGTTGGTCTCAGTATGTTTTTTTACTTGGGATTGCTGATGGGAAGGAGCGGCAGTTCTACGAGATCGAGGCAACCGGGAATAATTGGTCGCTGCGTGAGCTGAAACGACAGTACGACTCAGGGTTGTATGAACGGTTAGCATTAAGTCGTGATAAGAAGAAAATCAAGGAACTTTCAGCTAAAGGTCAGTTGGTAGAGAAACCAGAAGATCTCCTAAAAGAACCGTATGTGCTTGAATTTTTAGGCCTAGATGAGAAAGCAGTGTATTCGGAACATGATCTGGAATCTGCTATCATCGATAAATTGGAGCATTTTCTTCTTGAACTTGGGAAAGGTTTTTTGTTTGAGGCACGGCAGAAGAGTTTTACGTTTGATTCTGATCATTTCTTTGTCGACCTTGTTTTTTATAACCGTATTCTTCGCTGCTATGTAGTCATTGACTTGAAGATTGGTAAACTTACTCATCAGGATCTTGGTCAGATGCAAATGTATGTGAATTATTTTGATAGATATGTTCGGATGAAGGATGAAAAACCAACTATTGGTATTATTCTGTGTAAGATGAAGAACGATGCTCTGGTGCAATTAACGTTACCGAAGAATACCAATGTTTATCCTGCTCGGTACCAGCTCTACCTGCCGTCGAAAGAGGAACTAAAACGGAAATTGTTAGAATGGACAAAAGAAGAGGAATTGGGCGATGGCAGATGATTCTTGGAGTATGAAATCATTTGGAAATGTTAATGAATTTCATCAGTTGTAACTATTTGAAACGAGGCTGAAAATCGTGATTTGTAAAATCTGTATTACTGAAGAAATAGATAACCCCGATGGTATCTGTGACGATTGCAAGTTTTGTATTATAGATGATGAGGATATTACGCCGAACATGTGATTATCACTCTTTTTAATACTTATATACCTTTTTGATATTCCATTTATTTGAAAGAGTTGGGTTATTGTGGATAAAAAAGAATTGATTAAAAAACTTGAAGATATTGAATGGGAAGATTTTGAGGTTAAAGAAGCGCAAAATATTATTCCTAAAAATAGTTGGGAGACAGTAAGTGCTTTTTCAAATACTGTTGGTGGTTGGCTTATTTTTGGTGTTAAAAAAAGTGGTCAGTCCTACGAGATAACAGGGGTGAATAATCCTGAAAAAATCGAACAGGAATTTACAACTGTACTTAGAAGTGGCTCTAAATTTAATAAGATTATTGATGTAACTTGTAAGAAATATCAGTTTAATGGTAAAACTGTTCTTGCGTTTTATATTCCTCAGAAATCTGCTAAGGATAAACCTGTTTATTTTAATTCACGTAAAAATACATTTATTCGAACTGCAAGTGGCGATCAAAGGGCAACTGATTTAGAGATAGATTCTTTTTTCCGAAATAGTTCTTATGAAGAAAAAGATAGTGAATGTACAGAATATGTTTTTTCTGATCTTGATTCTGATACAATTCAACGATATCGAAATTATTTTTCTCAAGTAAATCCAGGTCATAGATATCTTAGTCTTTCAGATGAAACGTTTTTGGAAAAAATAGCAGTGATGCGAAACGGAAAGGTCACCTTTGGCGGTTTACTTGTTTTTGGAACGGAGATGCAACTCATGCATACGTTTCCTAATTTTAGAACAGAATATTTAGAAGTTCAAGGAACTTCATATATGGATGCTCCTACCACTTATTCTTTTAGAATTTCTTCTGAAAAAAACCTGTATGAAACCTTTTTTGATATTTATGACCGACTCCGTCAGAAGGTCGAAGTTCCCTTCAAAGTAAAAGATGGTTTGCGGGATGATGATCCATTGCAGCTTCAAGCGATACGTGAAGCTCTTGTGAATCTTATTATGCATACCGATTATTTTAGTCCAGGTAATTCAAGAATAAGGGTGTTTACCGATAGATTTGAATTTTTTAATCCTGGTTCTCTTCCCAAGGATCTCAAAGATATTTTAAAAGAAGATTTCTCATATCCAAGAAACCCAACTGTTGCTAAAATCTTCAGGTTTATCCGGCTTTCAGAGACCATTGGCAACGGTTTTCATAAGATGATCGACGGGTGGAAATCGTATTATCAAGTTGAACCTGTTATTGAAGGTAATTTTGATTATTATAAGATTACGTTTCCGGTTGTTCAAAAAACTGTGGAGAAAACTGTGGAGAAAACTGTGGAGAAAATCTTGCAGGCAATCAGAGAAAATCCTAAGATTAGCATCAGGGAACTGCAAATAGTTACTGGTCTCACACGGAGAGGTGTTGAGTGGAATCTGCGTAAACTTAAGAATGAAGGCATGATTAAAAGAGTTGGTCCTGCTAAAGGCGGCCATTGGGGAGTAATTAAGGAAGAATAAATAGTAAAATCTGTGGCGTTGAAGAAACCGATAACCCCGATGTGATCTGCGATAACTGCAAATTCTGTATTTTAAACGATAAGGATATTACATCGAATTTTTAACAATCTTTTCATTTCAAATTAACATTTGTTATCTGAGAATTTGTAAGGAAGTATTTGTTGAAATGAAATCAGTGTAAAAAATTATGCAGGGGAAGAGATTTGAACACACGTTTACTAGTAAAAAATTTGGTTTTATATCTGTTGAGCTGTTTTTTTCTTTTTTTATTTTGGAAATCGTGGTTGTAAATTATTTACAAAGATTTGAGTCCTATTGGTTGCGACCTCATCAAAATCGTCTATATGCTCTTTTATTAACTGGAAGTTAAACATTATTTTCATAGTGCATCCAAAAAGTCAATTGTAAATTTAGATAAAAAGATTTTGTGCATCTGGTAATGCAGATAAGCATCCGTTATCTTTGTTGTTATATATTCTGTAAAATCTGCGTCTCTAAAGAAACCGATAACCCTGATGGGATTTGTGATGAGTGTAAGTTCTGCATTATTGATGATAAGGATATTACACCAGACCTGTAATTTTTCCTCTGTAAAAATTAACGTCTGTTATCTGAGGGGTTATAAAGTAGTAGTTGATTTTAAATTGAAGTTTGGGAAAGAAAAATGAGAAAAAGACAGTACAATTTATTATGGCATCATGTTACCAACATAGCCATCTTGTATAAACGGGTCTACTTGTACATGCACTGAACTTGCCCAGTTCTTCATTTGTTGAACAGCATAGGCGCCATCATCTTCAAAGTTGTCAAAGTTTTGGGAATACCACCCAACCATTTGATAATATGTGAAAACACCGTTTTGCATAGTTTCATCTCCATCGTATGAGTATTTTCTGTTACTGGCAAAAGCACCTACTTTGTTATTATCGACAAGGCCTCTAAAATCACCTATAACACAAGCATCGAAAGCAAAATAGACATGCGGGCTGTCTGCGCTATCAAATTTTCCTTCAAGCCAACCATGAGTCATATACCATAAATCATGTGATATAATACATGAGCCGTATCCCTGGTATTTTGCTCCATGACCTGAGTAGGTAAAAACAACATAGTCGTTTCCATCTTCAACAGCAAGTAATGCATCAACTGCAGCTTCAATGTTGTTTGCTGTTGCTTGGCTATCTGTCAATATTGTAACAGTGTATCCTTCTCCTTGCAGGAAAGCCTTCCAGTCCATTGCATCATCGTCACAATATTGTAAGTCATTGTTTGTTCCTTCGTAATCAGAAATTCCTATAACTAGAGCGTATTTAGCAACTTCTCCATATCCGCCCCCTTTGGTAACAGTAATGCTGTCTGATCCTGTTTTTCCCCCGGAATCCGTAGCTGTTGCTGTGATGATATGGTTTCCATTTTCTTCCGGATCAGTATCCCAGTTATATGAGAAAGCTTGTGCGACTTGGGTTCCATCTATTTTAATTATTGGGGTTGGATCTGGGTCATCCTCTTGATCAGCCACATTCACAGTAATCGTTACCATACCAGATACAGTTGCACCATCTTGTGGATTAGTGATTGTTACAATTGGTGGTTTGTTTTTCCCTAAACCGCCTTTTCCGCCAGGAGCCTTCTCTAAACCATGTTCAGTGTAAATTGGAATTACGTCTCGAGTTTCAATGAATTCCCGTGCTTTGAACGTGTATTCATCTGTTTCATTATCTCCAACTACTAACGGTAGACTGCTTAATATAAACATGCAGACTATCAAACCTATCAATATTTTTTTCATATATTTTCGCCTCTCAAATTTTTTCTCTAAATTCTTACAAATTAAATATTATGAATGAGATATTTTAATATAAAAGTTGCGATTCAATCTAACTAATTTTTTAACATCTGTTATATAAGGGTTTATAAAGGATTATTTTTTGAAATGAAATCTGTAATATAAGCAATATGTTGTTGCAAAAAAATTATCACGAAGGAAGATATTATAAATGAATAATTATTTTGGGTTACTGGAGAAGTATTATGAAAATGAAAATATTAGCAATATTGGTGGCTGTAGGTTTTTTTGTTCTTGCCTGCGGATGTATACAAAAAGAAGAAGCAGGGGTAGTAACAGGTCTTGTTAAATTGCAAGTTACTGATAAGGTAACTGAAGAGTTCAGTCATGTGAATGTCACATTTTCTGAGATCAAGCTTTTCTATCAAAGTGATAATGAATCCTATGTAACAATTATGTCAGAGCCTAAAATTGTCGATCTCGTCTCTTTGAATTTGAGTCATATAAATGAAACTCTTGGTGTTGTGGAGATAGAAGTTGGCAATTATTCAAAACTCTGGATTCATGTAACAAATGCCACGGGTGTGTTGAAAGATACTGGAGAAACTGTAAACATCGATGTCCCATCTGGTTGGCTGAAAATTCAACAATTACATTTGTTTAATATTTCTAAGGGAAACAACACGATTACTGTTGATATTGATCTTGAGGCTTCCATTCATGCCTATGCCCATGGTACAAAATACAAATTTGTGCCTGTAATAAGTAGCCTTGAACACCAACATGAAAACGAACTTCAGTTCCGTGAACATGAAAAAAATAAAATTAAAAATATGACTGAGAACAGAGAACCAGAAATTAACGTTCTTGTAAATGGCAGTGAGCTAGAAAACAATAGGATTGTTTACGTAGATGCTAACGATAGCATTGAATTTAATGCATCTGCAACATTTGATCCAGACGGTGATAATCTAACATTTACATGGAATTTTGATGATGGGACAACCGCTTCAGGATCTATTGTTACACATAGTTTTACTTATTCTAACCAGCCCTACAATGTCACACTTACTGTTAGCGATGGAAAAACAGAATTAGAAGAAACGATAAAGGTACACATTAACAAACAAAATGGCGGGCACGACTAAACATTTCATCTACTAATTTCTTTTTATCATCTTCGGTCTTAGATTAATTAAATAGCTATAGCCCAAGCAAATAACTGATAATTTTTGGTTACGAAGAGGGCGTGGGAACCGGAAGGAAGCCCGTTATCTGAGGGTTTATAAAGGAATAATTGATTTTAGATTGAGGAGAATGGGATAAAATGAAAAAAATAAAGGATTTTGAAAATCACCAAGAAAAAGTAATACAAGAAATGCGTGAGAGGTTTCGTATTTATAAAAAGAAAAAAAAGGTTATGAAAAAATGAAAAAACAACTCTTGATAATTGGAATAATCGTTTTGCTTGTTTTTGTTGGATTAAGTGGATGTAATAAATCTAATCAAAGCAATGATAAAAGTAAATTCATTGGGACTTGGGAATATGTTAATAATACATACTTCACAATGAGATATGTCTTTTATGAAAATAATACCGTACTTCAAACTAGTTCGATGATGGATCCGATGATGTATCCGATGAATATTTCCAACTGGTATAATTATGAGATAAATGATGGTGAAATCTGCTTTGAATTTATTGAAACAAAAGCACCAGGTTGTATGCCATATTCGTTCTCAGAAGAGTATACGCTCTTGACTTTTGGGAATACAGATGAACCTGGAAATTCTACAGTTTATAGAAAAATTTCCTAAATTTTAGATATGAAATTATAGTTTGAGGAAGGAAAATCAAGACCAAACATGCTCTGTAAAATCTGTAGCGTTGAAGAAACCGATAACCCTGATGGGGTTTGTGATGATTGCAAGTTCTGTATTATTGATAATACGGCTATTCTATCGAATTTTTAATCAGGGAATCATGATTAGAGATTAAGATTTGTACCAATGTACAGTAATGAGAGATTTTTAGTTGTATTATGTTTATAATAAAAATTTGCCAGTTATAGAGATCACACATAGTAGGTTTAAAACCATTCTCTTACAACAACTTTAGTCTTTAAAGAATCTGTTACATTTCCAGCAGGAGGCATTTCTATCCCAATATATGTTGCGCTTGATATAACATGATTCATGATTATTGAATGTCCTTTATTATAAGTAGTTGTAGATCTTTTTTCATCTGTTAATCTTATCTCACAATTAAAATGACGCACACCGAATAACTTACTCCATTGATTCCTATGACCATCATCCTTATAATATAATTCCTCTGATAGATATGTATTACCATTTTTGGTTTGAAAAGAAATACCACCACTTATACATAATTCATGTCCAGGTTTTGCCAAACCTGGAACAATATAAGGTATTGTAGGACTTGAAATAAAAGGTTGAATACTTTCTTTTACAATATCATCTCTGTTAATTTCTAATTCATTTAATATATTGTCTCTTAATAAATCATGTACTGAACAGCTACTAACAGTATACCATTTTAATTCATAATGACACATACCAACGCCTAAATTCAATAATCAATATTTATACTTATTATTGCAACAGGAAAACACCCTAAGTTAAATTTTATATATTTTTTCTTCTTAGTATTATATGATACTTTATCGTCAATACTATGATGATGACGTAAATGAGTTAATATCCTGTCATTAAACCCAAGTTCTTGATTTTAATTCATATTGTTAGAGGTATCCAGAGGCGATATATTCATTTTTTTAAAATATTCTATCATCATATCATCACTTACATAATTATTTCTCAGTGTTGTTTCAACCCTAAAATGTCGTGCTTTTCGTTGATTGTTGATTGTTTAAGCTCGGGCTTTTATACCCGCGCTTTTTTGGGATCATAACACGCCCAACTATTAGGGTAAGAAAAGTAAGGTTTTTCCTCCTTATATACTCCCGTTGAGGTGACTGAAATTACTCCTTAAGCATCAAGAGTAAAACGTTACATATAAGTAGAGTCATTTTCATATCTACAAATAAGATCATATATAGGTTGAAATTGGACGATATTTATGAGTCGTGAAGAAGACGCCCTTGAAGCCTTATTAGCAATTGCAGCAGGAATAGCAATAGGTGCAGGAATAGTGGCCATATTAGAAATGCTAAAAAAACAAAATGAACAGAAGCGCAAGGTGAGGTAAATGCCCATAGATTCTTCTGGTGTACCTGTTGGATCTCTTCTTGACGGTATTATAGATGAATTACAAAGACGAGGCATGTCTCCTGAAATTATTAAAGAAGCAAAAAATGTACTATCTAACAAAGAATCAAAAAATAAAATTTTAGAAATTATCAAAATCGATAAGGATAAAATTGAAAAAGCAACAGAAATAAAAAATCGAATACAGTCACTAACAACAGAGATTGTAGGTTTAAGATATAGAATTAATGAAGCATCGAAAATTATTGGAAAAAGATTGTTTGAAGACAATAGTGAAACATCAAGAATTAGTAATATTTTAGGAAATAGAACAGTTACAGATCAGGATCAGTTGCATCTATTCATTGATGATCTGCATAAATATATTGTCCAATCTGCTAATTGGGATCAACTATTTGATTCTCCGCATATACATTCCTGCTTAAAAGTTATTAAACTATATCGTAACAGTTTTGACCATATTTATGACATGAAGGGATCTGGTCAAGGGGCAGAAAAGGCATATAAAGAATTAGGTAAAATCAATACAGATTTGTTGGGACATAAAGTAATTAAAATTGAAGAATACCCAACTCTGCAAATCGAAATCCTTGAGAGAGTCAAAAAAATGTTAATGTTAGTCGAAGAAAATATTGAAGATTGGTTAATTACATCATAAAATTATGTGCTTGTATCTTAGAATTATTACTATTATATATGAGCAATAGGAGTGTAGTCTCATCATATACTCCTAAAAGGGGTCACTGAAAGTATTCCTCCTGTTACAACAGGAGAAAATACATGTGTTTCAAAAACTATTAATTTTATTTTTATATTTAATCAATTTGAAATGTTTTTTCTTTACTTCTCGGACAGGCATAAGCGGCTTTAACACTTTTTATAATTCCTGTTCTTTTCTCATATTTTCCTTTAGCTAGAAAAGGTAAACCACCTTCACCGCCTTTTAGAGATTCCTTTCCTCTCTGAGTTAAAATTTCAATTTCTTTAAGTTCGCAAGAACCTTGAAATTTTGAAATTTCATATGTATTTCCATCTTTGTCTTTTAATATTATTTTATCTGATGTTTCAAGTGAATACATTTCGATACCTCCAATTAATCCTTCTTTTTTAGAAAACATGCCAAAATACTAGGATCATCTTTGGCAGCTTCGCTAATTTTTGTTGTATCAAAAAATTGGTCGTCGTACTTTGGACAAAATGCAGGATTGTCTTGTTTTGCCAGTCTAAGCGCTTTAACTAATACTTCTTCTTTAGAAGTTTCACGATCTGCCCTTTTACCCAAACTCTGCAACCTCATGCCCCAATACATTTGTCTTAACATGTTTTGATCAAAATCACGACGAGGAATGTGGTTAAGCTCCTCTTTTACTTTTTTTCTCATTTCATTTAATGTTTTGATGTATTCCATTTAAATCACTTCAGATTTTATTTAACTATCTTACTATGGATAGATGGATAGATAGCAGATACAATATTTAAAGTTTGCTCTGTCCTGTTTTTATATACAATAAAAATATGGGGTATAAACGATGTCGAATCTATTAGTCATTGAAAGTACTCCTAGCAGACAGGATGAAAAAGGTTTCTCCGAATAAGAAAAAAAATTTATTCTATTGAGCGTAGATAAGAAGAAATCTTGTCTGCCAGAGCCATATAGTTCCGAGCATCGGTTGTTGAAATGTGGAAATCTGTCATATAAATTGCCTCATTACGAAGATTTCTAGCTTGATTTATTGAATTAAATACTTCTCTCGAGATGATTTTTTGTTTTACTAACTGTTTGAGTATTTGAAAGGTTGAAGCATAATGCCTGATGCCAAGTCGTTTTCTTTGTGCTAGGTCACGAACTGATTCCTCGATTAATAACCATCCCGATACAACTGCTGTTCTTGCATCATCCATAGCTATACTATAATAACGTTCAAGTTGTTCTCTCGTAGTTCGTCCTGTCCTCTCCCTTGGAACTTCCCCCAATTGTTCTACGAAAGTAGGTATTGCTTCATCTAATTGTTGGTCGAGTGATTCTACTTCTTCTCCAAAATCAATAGTATAACCTCTACCATGAATTCTTCTAATAGATAAAATAAGACTAGAAACTGGCCTACGTAATATAAATATAATTGCAACAACTGTAATTGGCCAAGCTAATGAAGCTACAATACTTGATGTAAATGATGGCCAGTCCATTTTACCAACTCATTCAAAGTTCATTTAGTGCGTCTACCCAACCAACTTTACCCACACGTCCTATCCTATTCACCCTTGGGACTAATGGAACCCTTGAAATTGGAGGAATCTTAGGTATTTTGCTAATAGGGATTAATCTAAATGTATTCCTCAGAATATAATTATTATCTACTATTTCTCCAAGATAACTTCCATTTGCTTTGAACACATCTTTCTTATCAACCCAACCTATGTACTTGCCTGTTGAATCAAAAAAGTAATAATTATCAAGAAAACCAAAATATTGGCCATTCCATCTAAATATAGGTGTTTTACTCATACGAGCCTCCAAATTTAATAATTAAAGGTTGTTTATAAACTATTAGGTTAAAAAGCCATCTTAAACGATAAAAAAAAGTTAATAGTTGCTGCTTTTCATCTAATTTATAAATCATGAAAAACAAATTCTTTCAATTTATTAAATTTTCAAAGCAAACAACCCTAAAATATATTTTTATAGGCCTGATAATGCTTGTTCAACAGGAGCAACTTCAATCATAGGTCATATATTATTTTCTAGTAAGCATCCCTTCAAGACAATAAACCGTCAATTTACCTTCATGGCCTTCTTTTTTGCAAAGATTGGGCATATCGCATCTAGGGCATAACTGAACTGCCAGGTTTTCTTTAGTAGTATTGAGGGTACCTGATTTTTCATGAAGTTCATATAATAATTTCAGATATTTTCCTTCAGCAATCCTAGGAATTTTATCTTTGTTTGGGATTCCGATCCATTCATAGAGGCGTTTTCCACCTTTACTTGAATTGCACTTTTTACAAACCTTAATTGCATTATCAGGAATATCTGGTCCTCCACAACATTGTGGAAGAATATGTTCCACTGTCAAATCTCCTTTTGCACCACAATAGATGCATTCCTCTGGTTTTTCATGTTCTTTAACCCACTCCCTTATGGTAGATGACCAGTGAATCTTTCCATCTCTAAGAGCAATAAATCGTTCCATCTGAAACGCTCGTTGATTAATTCCAAAACCAGCAGATTTCGAAATAAGTTTTGCATATTGCCAGTAAATTTCGTCTCGAATTGTTTTAACAACTGATGGTGGCATAATAATTACCAGTTTTATTACATATTATAAAACTTATAGTTTTTTCCAATTGGAATTTACCAAGACATATGAACCTATTTCCAAACTAGGATAATTTTCATTATTTTTAAAAACAGACGCAAAGGATCTGATCGTGTGATCTTCTATCTTATCAAGAATATTGGAATATTCAAGTTTCACGATATCGTATCTAAATTTATCCCAGTCGCCAGGCATATTTTGATGTTCTCTTCCAGGAAAAACTCTCTTACCAAGAATCTCAGCTTTTCCAATGTACAATAATTTCTTTTTCGTATTTGCTAAATAATAAATGACATTCACCGCATTCGCATGTTTTTGAAAATCTTTTACATGAATCCAATTTGTACTTCGCGAAATCAAATACTCTTTCTTTTTCTCAAATAGCCAGCCAAACACGTTTTCTTCTGCAAGTCTTTCAAAGAGTTTATTCCATCCGTTATCTATTCGAATAAATACCTTAAATTCAATTTGTTTAGAATTCAGTGGCTGTAAAATTAAAACCTCTTGCTGTCCACCAAGTAGTTGGGTTCTGAAATGTTCTCCTTTCTCTTTTTCAATATCAAAGAGTTCTTTTTGACTTTTTAAAATCACATAACTTTGGATGAAAGTTTTTCGTATTTTCTTTAGTAATGTTTTGTTATTATCCCATCTTATTTGATATACAGGTTCATATTTTGTTCTTTTTACATGGCATAATTTTGCTGAAAAAGTTTTCTTATCCCAGATAATTTCTATATCTCTGCGAGACCCTGGTTTCAGTTTTGAACGGCTTTCAAAATCATTTACATACTCTTGTGGAATCGTAAGACCCCAGTCCATCATGGATCTGTCGACTTTTTTATAGTAAGGTCTTCTCATTTCAAACTCTCTTCAACAATAGCAATTTCTTCTTTAGTTAATCCATATAAGTCATACACCAGTTGGTCAATTTGATAGTCGGTTGCATCAATTTGACGCTGGAGTAATGTCTTTTCATGTTCCGTTTTTCCTTTCGGTAATTTATTGTGTAATTCCAAAATCTGGTCAACTAGTTGAACCATTTTATCATGTTTGATTTTATCTGAACGATCGGAGAAGTCGATGGTACGTATCGGTGTCCTTTCCAACACGTTACAATTTATTTCTAATCCTACTCCTCGCCGTTTTGCATTATGTTTATACCATTTCCACATTAATTTAGAATTAAGTAAGCCTGTAAAATAATTCAAATGCTCTTTTGTTGTATCATATGGAACAAATACATTAACACTAAAAGAGACGTAAGCCAGATGAGATGTTGGCACAAAAACAGGGCGCAATCCCATTTGCACAGATAATATCTTGGGAGAAAGCCATATTTTTTCATCACGTGGCCAATGAAGATGCCACCATGAATTTGATCCTTTCATAGTTTCTCTTCGTTTTTCCATTATCGATTTAAATTGTATTAGATGATTACGAATTTTAGGATATTTATTTATATCAGGGTAGGTTGATCGAGTAGAATAAATCAAGAAAAGCGATGGTTTAGAAGTAATATAATAACGATCGAGATCAGAAAGTGCATAATAGGGGCGAATGACATCTTTTTCTTCGTTTGGTAATTTTAATTGCATCATTTCTGTATAGTTTAACACAAAAACTCCTTGACCAACTTTGAATTGATTTCCGAATTTCTCATTTGTTTTTTGATTTATCGATGCTGGATTTTCTGCTATTCCTTGGCGTATTATACCTAGAGTATCTAAAGTTGGCCATTGCTCGATTTTTAATATCGTTTTGTCTGAAGGAGGCTGTAAATCTACTTTATTATCGTGAAAGAGTTGATTCATTTGTTTCTTGAAAATCTTAACATTTGCATAGCCCGTAACAAACGGCTCAGCAGTTGTTTCCTCATTAGGCTGAACGAGTTTAATCACCGTAGGTTTCTTAATAATAGATTTAGATAAACAAAATATCATATGTTGACCTGTGACTTTTTTAAATACTTTTAATTTATCAAAAAAGAATATCTCCTCAAGATATGCATTTTCTTTTATATCGCCAATTAGTTTTATTGCACCTGTACTATTTGTCCAATAGGAATTAGTAATAAAGGATAATCGACCATTTATTTTTAATAGTTGTAAACCTCTATGAACGAAATAATACCATAAATCCATACGTGGTGCACGAAATTTTTTTCCAAATTTTGTATTTGCAATTTCGTCCATTAAAAATTTGAAATCACGTTCTCTACGATAAGGAGGATTTCCTATCACTACATCAAATCCTCCACCATTCATAATTTCTGCGAACTCTGCATACCAGTCAAAAGCATTGATGCGGTACATCTCTCCATTTTCAAAGAGTTTTGTTTGACCGTCAGTGTAGAAATCTGGTCCAATGAGTGTATTGCCGCACTTGATGTTATTTCCTAAATCGGGCAGTACTCTTTCTGCCCATAATTTCTTTTGCCATTCACGAATATCCCTATTTTCACCTTCAAGAACCTTTAATAAAAGACTTAATTTTGTCACTTCAACTGCCTGGCTATCGATGTCAATACCATAGATATTGTTTAGGAGAATACGCTTCTTTTCTTTTGTTGTAAGAAACCATTGTCCATCTTTTCCTTGATAGATCTGATCTTTATAACTCTGGGGATTTTTCCGTTTCGAGTAATAATCCAAAATATATTTCAACAAATAAGAATAAGCTCCAAGTAGAAACGAGCCAGAACCACATGCGGGATCAAGAATATGCAACTTTTCTATCTGCTTTGGTGTTTTTCCCTCGCAAAATTTTCCAACAGTATTTTTCACAATGTAATCTACTACATACTCTGGCGTATAGTAAATGCCACCAGCTTTCTTGGTCTCTGGTTTTTCTTCTATTTTCGCTCGGTGCCCTTCAGTAAGGTGAATGATTTTCCCCAAAAATTGTTCATAAACATTTCCCAATATTTCAGGTTTAAACACTGAGAACTGGTAGGGGCTTTCAGGAGGATAAATATGTTTTATGATGTCTGAAAGTACGTTATCGTCGATTGATACCTTTAGAGTAATATCATCAGGTGGTGTACTTCTTCCTTTTTCTTTTTTAAAATGGAAGAGGCCAGAATTGTATTTTTCATCTGATTGTAAGTAAATCTTACAAAGATTTTCATAAATATTATCATTCATTAGAAGATCTCGAAGCTGTCCGTACTTTTCTATGCCTCTATCTTCACACATGCGAAGAAAAATGATACGGTCTATCGTACTTTGAACTGAGTAATTTAGTTCATGAACAGAAGATAGAGTCGGATTACGTATGGCAATATTTCTAGCTAGTATTTCTCTCCAGCCTTCTATCTCTTTAAGAAACTCATCACCGACATCTTGCGTACCATGTTTTGATTTTACTGATTGTGCAAATCGATCTAATGAACCATCATAAACAGCTTTCTTAGAAAATATATTTGCGATCTCACTCCAGTTTTCTACATATTGTTTATATGTGTAGCTTTTTAACAATTCAGTATTTGCTTTATCTGTTTCTTTTGGTTTTTTCCTTGATTCATAGATTGCAAGAACTTCAAAATTTGTCAATATGGAGACTGAAAGATCAGCACTCCATGCATATGATCTAAGTTGAAAGGCGGGATATGGATCTTTTTTTATATCTACCGATGGTTTTTTTGCCTCTACAAAAAACATTTTTGTTCCTGATTTTGTGAAACAATAATCTGGCGCTTTGATTCCGCCACTTGCCATCTTTATCGAATCTTCATGAATAACATCTCTTAGATTAGGAGAAACACCACCTTTGTAACTGACTTCCCAACCAAGAGCTTCAAAGAAGGGATTGATAAAATCTTGTCGTAGTTGCTGTTCATTATATCCATGACTTTTAAATGCAGAAATATTTTTTTCGAATATTTCTACTAAATCTTTAATTTTTTTTGGTGCTTTTTCTTTTAGAACATCTTCTTTGGTAGATTCGCCCATTTTTTTCAAAAAACAATAACGTTAGTTTCTTCTTTAATTTTTGGCATTAGAAAAACACCAATTCCCACACTTAGATTATACGACCCTACGTCCACGACCTAGAACAATCGCAAGAAGCTCTGCATCAGAAAGAGAAGAAGGACCTTTTTTCTTCAGCCTCGCCCCCGGCCTATTAAACCAAGGCATCTCTTTTATCTTCATATCATTTCACCTCCTTGATTTTCATAAAATTATAATTATTAGTCATTATTTATATTTTATGTTTATATTTTATGTATATAAAAGATGCAACAAAGATACAAACAACCCTATGTCAACCCTACGTCCACACCTATCCTCCTCAGACTCATCAAACCATCAAAAACCAAAACTTCATCAGCTCATCAGAGGCGCGGAAAACCAACCCCCCATCAGACCCATCCAGACTATGGGTGGTATCATCTGCATCAATGACAACATGCAACCACGATTCTTTCCTCCCAAAAAAACACCATAAAACCGTTTCCAGTCTTTGAGTGGCGCAACCCAGCGCAGACCCTTCCAGTCACCCCCTCAAAACCCCTCTGTTTTTTCCAGAAGTTGGGTGGTACTCTGGATCCAGAACTTGGGTGGTCCCAGTTCCAGTCTTTGATTGGTACCATTTCAGAATTTGTTTGGTAAAATTCCAGAACTTTGCTAAGCCCAATTCTATTTTGTGACCTTCACCTTTGCCTCAATCGGGTTAAATTCATAATACTCGTGCTCATCAAACCACGCGCATCGCATCATCTTTAATGGTATCCCTGTTCTGAAACCCAACCCCAAGGCATAAAGATAGAGCTGCGAAGCAACTTTGCTCTCATTTTCCTTTGCGGCCCCTGGCTTATAATCAAGCACATAGAGACGACTATTGCGCATCTGCACGATATCGATATGACCGCTCACGCCTGAACCCAAGCATTTATCCCAAAACCATACCGGTACTTCACACGCAATACTACTCGAATCATTAATCAGCATGAAGCGTTCGACCATGTTGTGTCGCTGCGTCTTCTTCTTGCATGTCGTCAAAGCAAGACCTGCTAACCTGCACGCCTGATTGTAAAAACCTTCTTTCTTCATGCGGACGTCGAGTCGCACCTGAGAACAACGCTCACCCTCCTCAAACACGTCACTCGGGCATCGTTTGTGCATATCTTCCAGATACCGTATCAACGATGGGTACCGGCAGCAGAGCATCTCAAGCTTCGGGGCATGATACACATAATTATAGATCAAACCACTATGATGAAAATGATACTCATAAAGAATCTTATCAATCTTATCACAATATTTTTTCATAACAGTCGGTCTCAGTTTCTGATACGTACAAATGTCAGAAAATTCTCCAATCCATGAATGAACCGAGCTTTTCGAAACGGTGACTTTGAACTGTTTATTTGCAATTTTTGCAGCAGCCTCAAGCGTAGACCCAAGATTGTAAGATGAAATTGCACTCATAATCACTTGCGAAGAATACGCCTTATTCTTCAACGGTTTCTTCGTAAATTTTTTTCTGCAAGGTCGACAATAAAAAATTTGGTCACTGCCTCGCCACCCATACCTAATGATTTGGTGCTGATGACAATACGGACAGGAATCCTCAGGCCCAGTGATTCCTCCATCGCCAGAAATCGTTCCTTTCGCCAACATACCTCTTTGATGATACACCTTTGTCTAATATATTAAATTGTCTATTATATATTAAATTATGTTTATTTAAAAAATTTACTAAAGTTGATATGAATTTCAATAATAGTTGTACTAAAATTGACTCATATTTCAATAAAAGTAAATACAAACAACCCTACGTCCACGCCTTGTAACTAATCGATTGCAAATAGTTATTTGCTCGAGTCATAGTCTTTTGATTGTAATCTAATTATAAAACATGCAAAATAATACTTTCAGTGACCTCCCCTCATCATTAATAAGGGTAATTCTCCTTGCATTCTTGGATCAAAATGATTGATTTAAGCGCAATGTTTAAGTATGAGAGTTATATAAACTTATATAATAGAGAGATTGAAATGACAAAAATAATCCACTACCCACAACTAGATACTATAATCATGGTAGAAGAGACTATTCAAAAAATGGATTATCCTGGAAAAACAGAACTTTGGAAGGCTCTACCAAAAAAAGTCATGTACCAAACATTCTGTCTTATTATCGACTATCTTGAGCAATCTGGAAAAATCATGATGGACAAAGACGGTCGAATCATCTGGACATGGAATCCCGAGATGATCAAAAAAATCATAGCCTCTGGAGTCAAAATACGATGAAAGACAAACTCATTTATGTCGCCTTTGCCAACAGGAAGTTAGAAAACGATTTTGAAAAGTTACAAAAAGGCAAATTCGAGGATAAACAACTTTACAAGTTCATAGAAAGAGCAATAGCTGATTTGAAGAAAAATCCTATATGTGGAACAAAAATTCCTAAAAAGCTATGGCCCAAAAATTATGTAAAAGAACATCAGATAACAAATCTTTGGAAATATGATCTACCAAATGCATGGAGATTGATATATACAATCTTCGAAGACAAAGTGATGATTTTAAACGTGATCCTGGAATGGTTCTCTCACAAAGAATATGAACGAAAATTTGGGTATTAAAATGACAGTCTCAAATAATGAATTGAATCTCAAAAATCTACCAACACTAAGTGAAGTTCTTCTTGTAGAAGAAGCACTACAAAACATGAAAGAAAGCATAATTACTGTGCTTGATTTGAAAAAACTCCTTAAGGGCAAGATTAATCAAAACACATTAATGATTATTCTCGACTATCTCGAAGAAATGAATAAAATAGTTGTTACTTCAAAAGGAATAACGTGGATACGTGGTACAAAAAAATTGTTAGAATTATTAAATGATTTACTCGAAAAAAGCGAACTAACAGAAAAGGATGCAATTGAAATAGGGAGAAAAATTAAGCATAATGTAGCAAAAAAACATGGTTTGGTTAAATAAAAAATCTGTTAGTTGTTGCTACAACATCTAATCAAAATCCATACACTCTCATCAAACAACCCTACGTCCACGCCCCCCCCAACCACTTCACCTAAAATACATACTAGCAGACTTGGTAAAACCAGTTACATCATCTCTTAGAATCAGTTCTTTAACGGTTTTTCCTCTCCCACTTTTCCTTTTCATCTTGCCATTCTACGCTTTCTTTTGTTTTTTTTATGCTTCTGTTCTAGTCGTTTCAATTTAGTAGCCATTATATCACCTTATGAGTCTATCTGCTCTTTTGAGCACACTTCCCACATAGCTTACTCATTTATAAACTTCATTTCTTTCGCTTTTCGAGATAATATTTAGGTTGGGAGGGAGATTTTGGCGCGTATTTACTGGTGAAAATCACTACTATTTCATTGACCATGCGCTATCAGTTTATTTCTTTCCAATATTTTCCAACTCGACTCTTTCTGCATACCAATTGAAAATATACTGACCATACCTTTTTAATCACATACACGATATCACCAGATTGAAAAAGGAGGAGAGAGGGTAATGCCTGCTAAGAAAGCTAAAAAGACAAAGAAAAAAATCGTTAAAAAGAAGAAGAAGAGATAAGATCCTGTAATGTTCTTATTTTTTCCAAAAAAGTTTTCTTAGTTATTTTTTATACACTGCACATCCATTTTACAATAATGTAAAAGAGTGCAGGGGTGGAGATTTGAACATGAGTTTGAACGAAGAAGAAAAATGATGAAAGCAGCATTATTTTTATTGATGTACAACGAGAAACATACGCTAATTTTATCTACTAAGCATAATGTTTTTGAGTTCCGATAAATCTTTTTTTACACTTTCAACTTCTTTTAATTTTTCCTGTTCGAAGGCTTTTAATATTTCTGACAAATCTGAGGTGGTTTTATAGATATGGACGGGTCTGCCTTTTCCTTCCTTTTTAAGATCCCGCTTTTTTATCCATCCTCTCCTACGAAGTTCTTGCATAGCAATACTTACTTCAGGTTGACGCATATCTGCCCCTTGTTCAACATCTGCACATTTGCATTCATCAAATTGTGACAGACAGAGCAATGTTTTCGCAAGATTTTTTGGCATGCCTAACTTGATGAATAATTGAACGGCTTTATCATCTTTTTTGTCAAATGTATATACGTTTTTTTGTTTCATTTTTTCCATCTCCTCATATTTCAGTATCACCTATTCTTTTATAAAACCAACACATTCTTCTCTTTTTGGTTTATGGAGGGAATAAAAAAGAGGATTCAAACGATCAAGTAAGAGGTGTTCATTTCCATCCATTCCACTTTCCGCCACTTTTAATCAACATTTGACCACAATTAGGACATATGATATCGCTGTCTCCTCGGCTCTTAACAGCATCTTTGTTTCTTTCTGCAGAAAAAGGTAAACGCCAGCCGCATTTCTTACATTTAATGTGAATCATACATTATTTCCCAGCTACACACAATTGCATAACATCCTTTTCTTTAAAAAGCCAACCCACTGCAGATGGTATAAAAAAGATGCTGAAACGGTTATTTAGCCAGCATAACGTAAGAGAACTATTTTAATAGAGATACTCGTTTTGGTTTTGCCACTTAAAGACTGTGACACTGCACTATTTAATGGAAAGTGACACTAATTATGATAGAAATAAAAGTACAAAATATTGTAGCATCTACAACATTTGCAGATAAATTAGATTTAGACATGATAGCGCAATCGCTAGAACAAACAGAATATGAACCAGAACAATTCCCGGGACTAGTATACCGACTTGACAGCCCGAAAACAGCAACGTTGTTATTTAGAAGTGGCAAAGCCAACTGTACAGGTGCAAAGAACGTTGAGGACGTACGTAAAACAGTCAACATAATAGCAGAAAAACTAGAGAGACTAGGTATAAAAGTACATAAAAATCCTGAGATTGTGATTCAGAATATTGTGGCTACATCTGATCTGGGGGGAGAACTTAATCTTAGCGAGGTAGCTGTAGCTCTTGGTTTAGAAAATGTGGAATATGAGCCTGAGCAGTTCCCTGGCTTGGTTTATAGGATAAAAGAACCGAAGGTAGCTATGCTGCTCTTTGGTTCTGGTAAAATAGTCTGTGCAGGTGCAAGAAAGACAGAGGATGTGTTATTAGCAGTAGAAAAATTATCAAAGGAGCTTTCTTCGTTAGGGCTTCTCCGTAAGTAAAGCATCTCTCTTTTTTCTTTTGCAAAATTCAATAGTTACTGCCAATGTAAAAACCAGTCTTCCAATGGTTTGGATTGAAAAATCTAAACAACTCGTATAAAAAGGGTGTTGAAAAATGAGATCGAGATTCCTCAAAAACTCCTACGTATGAATATTTATATATAACTCAACTGTAGATAAGTTAAAGAATATCAGGGAATTGATTTGTTTGGTTAAAAAAGAAAAACAGAAAATAGAAGAAATTACTCAATGCCCTGAATGTGGGAGTACGCATCTTAGTAAGGATTATTCTAGAGCGGAATTGATATGTAAGGATTGTGGACTTGTTATTGATGAGGAGATCATCGATCATGGTCCTGAGTGGCGTGCATTTGACAGTGATCAACGTGAAAAACGAGCACGAACAGGAGCGCCGATGACCTACACAATTCATGATAAAGGTCTATCAACAATGATTGGTTGGACAAACCGTGATTCTTATGGAAAATCAATTCCGACTAGAAACAGAGCACAGTTATATCGTTTAAGGAAATGGCAGAGGAGAGTTAGAATCAGTGATGCTACAGAGAGAAACCTAGCAATTGCTCTTTCTGCACTTGATAGAATGGCATCAAGCATGGGCCTTCCAAGAACGGTGAGAGAGACCGCTGCGATGACTTATAGAAAAGCAGCATTGAAGAAATTGGTCCGTGGTAGAAGCATAGAAGGTGTTACCGCTGCAGCATTGTATGCAGCATGCCGGCAGTGCCATGTGCCACGTACGCTTGATGAAATAAGTAACATGGCACATATATCTAGGAAAGAAATCGGAAGGACCTACAGATATATCTCCCGTGAATTAGGATTAAAATTGTTGCCTACTTCACCAGAGGATTACATTTCAAGGTTCTGCAGTGAATTAAAACTTAGTGGCGATGTGCAATCGAAGACCTTGGAGATATTACGAGAAGCTGCGCACCGAGAACTTACTAGTGGACGTGGCCCAACTGGTATAGCAGCAGCCTCGCTCTATATTGCATCTGTACTTTGTGGTGAACGAAGGACACAACGTGAAGTAGCAGAGGTGGCCGGGGTCACAGAAGTCACCATTCGAAATCGCTACAAAGAGCTTGCAGAAAAACTAGATATAGGCATCATACTGTAGGCTTATCGTTCTACCTATTTACTCTTCTTTGTTAGGATTATTTCCATTGACGACACATTAGAGTTTCTGCCTTCTTCATTGGTAATACTTTCGGTACTAATTTTTATGTCTTTGATTTTTGCGTCTGTAACAAACCTATTTCTTGTTATTTCTGCAGTATCTACCGCGGTACTAATCGCTCTGCCTCTCGCTTTTATTATTACTTCATCTGATCCATTATTGAACTGTGTTATTACTGCAAGCACATAGCTCATCGGAGGCTTTTGCCCAACATATATTACGTTTTCATCGGTTCTTCTTTTTTCAGTTGTTTTCTTTTCGGTTGTTTCTTCTGTCATAATTTTTTCCTCGATCAAATCACAATTTCATAACCTTTCTTTCTTTAAAAACCTATACCTCTTTGGTGATACACCTTCGTCCAATATATAAAATATATATTTTTGTATATCTGACAATAGATAAAGCATAGCTATAACCACAACTTGATGTATGTTATTATTTCACTTCAGACAATAGAAAAATATACATTATTAATATTAATGTATTTTTAATGGACTTGGCCCCATCTTTTTAATTTCATCCACAAACTCTGTAACAACTGATGCGAATTTCTGCCCTTCTGAAGCAGATATGTATTCAAATCTAACTCTTTGTGGCTCTATCCCCATCTCGGCAAGCAGTTTCTTCACTAATTTGATTCTTCTGTTTGTCTTATAATTTCCAGATTGATAATGACAATCTCCAGGGTGACAACCGGCTACAAGCACACCATCCGCTCCTTTTTTGAGTGCCTTTAGAATGAACACGGGGTCAACCCTACCTGAACACATGACGCGTATCGGCTTGATGTTTGGTGGATACTTCAGTCTACTAGTACCGGCTAGATCTGCACCCGCATAGGAACACCAGTTGCATAAAAAACCTATGATGTTTGGTTCGAATTCTTTCATTTTTTCACCTTATTTTAAGTTCAGATATAACAGTTTCCACGGCCTTTGGCACAGCTTTAGCCATCCTTTCACTCAATTGTTCTCCAAACACGTGCTGTGATTCATTTACAGATATACCAACAATTACAATTTCTTTTGGAATGCGGGTTTCTCCAAGTTTTTCAGCTAATTTAATTGCCTCTAAAAGATCAACATCATGTGGATTAGATGAATGAACCGATGAAAAATCACGCAGAGAAAAACGTCTGACCTCGCCAGTTTTTGCACCTTTCATTTTAACTGTGTCGATTAGAATTGCTTTTTCGTAACCTATAATCATATCAAGAAGATTCATACCTCCAGTCATAGCTTCATCTAAAGTCACATCTGGGTCTTTCACATATTTTTTTAACTGTCTTATAACGTGAATTCCTGCTCCATCATCCTTAAGAATGGGATTTCCGACACCCAGCACAATCGTCTTCATCTTTGTTTTCCTCTAAAGTCGTTTAATGCTTTTATAGAGTTTCTTATTGCAATCATAAACATTTAATTCAAGTGGCATACCGCCGGGTAAAGTGTGTGTTGCACAGCCAAAACATGGATCGTATGCACGAAACGCCATCTCGACCTTGTTCAATATTCCATCATCTATCTTTCCTTTTTTAATTACGCCTTTAGCCGCATCTCTAACAGACATGGTAATGGCACCGGCGTTGTTCGTCGTAGCAACAATCAAATTGGCTTTTTCGACCAACCCATTTTTATCAAGTTTGTAATGATGAATCAAAGTTCCACGAGCTGCTTCAACCACACCAATACCTTCACCAGGTTCCCCTACAGGGTTTTTGATATGTGTCGATGTTATCTCATGATCATCAGCTAGTTCTTTTGCCCTCTCAGTTGCATATAGCAATTCTATCAATCGTGCCCAGTGATAGGCAAGTGTTGAATTGACAGGTTTACCGCCAAGGGTTTCAAACATCCTCTTGTACTCTTTTTCCGCAAGTGGCGTTGCCATGCCGTCTGCTGCATTCAACCTTCCAAGCGGTCCAACACGATAGATTCCGCTCTTTTTGCCATCTTCCAAACCATGCCATCCAATACCTTTTAGGTAAGGAAACTTCATATAACTCCAAGGTTCGACGTGCTCTGATATGTGTTTATGGTACTCTTTTCCATCGAACTTAAGATACTCTTTGGCATCTTGATCGGTAACCCGTATCATGCCATCGTAAAAATTCACTTTGTTGTGTTTATCGACCAATCCCATATTGTAAGTTTTCAAACTGTAAGGATCGCTTTTGATCAAATCGACATAATCTTTGTTTTTTAGCACGACGTCATCAAACAATTTCAATGTGAACTTGGCAAATTCAGTGCAGGATTTAACCATGTCTTTAATCTCTTCCACTTCATCTTTATTCAAGCCTTTAGACACACCGCCAGGTAGTCCACAGACAGGATGCGTTGCCTTTCCACCCAGAATTGCAGTTATCTTTTGACCATAGGCTCGGTGTTTGATTACTTCTTTACCAATTTCTAAACCTGCCTTTTCAATAACGCCAAGTACATTTCTTTGAGAAGCTGGTGCATCAGGTCCAACGACAAAATCCGGACCGCCTAGGAAATAAAAGTGTAGGATATGATCATAGATAAAATATCCACAGTTCATCAGTTCTCTTAGTTTTTTAGCCGCAGATGGTGGCTCGACGTTAAATGCAGAATCAAGTGCCTTTGTGGCAGCAAAATGATGAGCTACAGGGCAAACGCCACAAATTCTTGAAGTGATCTGCGGCATATCTTCTGCTCTTCTGCCCTGACTAAAACGTTCAAAACCTCTAAGTTCTGGAATCTGAAGATAAGCATTTTCAACATCTCCTTTTTCATCAAGGAATATGCTGATTTTACCGTGCCCCTCCAGACGAGTTATTGGATCGATTGTTACTGTTTTCATTTGATCACCTTGCGGTTGATAAGGGCGGTCGGCAAAGTATATTTGTAAAACGTTCCAACAACATCCCTCACCTGTTCAATCAACTCGTCGATTTCCTTTTCACTCATCTTTTCTTCGCCTTCGACACCAAGAATAGTTGCAAGAGCAGAAATCATCTTAGCACCCTGATCCAAAGAGTTTGGCGTAGGACCACCGCAGCCAGTACAAGGCATATTGGCATCCAGACATCGTGCACTGCATCCTCCGCGCGTGGCAGGCCCCAAACATATAATGCCTTGTTCAAGGAGACATTTCTCCTCGATTTTACCTATCTCATAGACTCGTTTTATCTCTTTAATTTTCTTTTCGGATTTTTCGAAACGGCATTCATCGCATACAGATTTCAAGGGAGCTAAAACAGCACCTTTCTCTGGAAGTTTGTTATGCACAATTTTTTCGATTGCATCAATTATTAACTCAGTTGGAGGCGGACAACCAGGAATGTAGTAATCAACATCAACAACTTGATTCAGACTTTTTACAGTGTCATAAAACTCAGGAATGGTAAGTTCCCCTTCCTTTACTTTAACCGATGTTTTAGGAATTGTTTTATCAGGGTTTTGGGTGGATGGATTGTCCAGGTAAACGGTCTTGAAAATCTTCTCCCTGTTTGCAATGTTTGCTAAGCCCGGAATGCCGCCGCTTACGGAACAAGCGCCAAACGAGATCATGATCTTTGATTTCTTTCTGAGTAGTTTTGCAAGGTGCTCATTTTCTGATGTGCGAATGGCGCCGTTGAACAAACATACATCGATACTCCCATCTTCCATTGCCTCAACATCTTTATATTTTATATCTAGTGCAACAGGCCAAAACACAATATCAACAGCAGCCGCAACATCGAGGATTTTTTCATTAATATCAAGAACGCCTATTTCACATCCACCGCAACTTGCAGCCCAATAAAAGGCAAATTTGAGTTTTTTATTTGTTGAAATTGTTTTGTCTTTTGGTTTATTTGTCATCGATAAATCCCCATTTTTGCCTATACGGCAATAGTTTCATCTTTTAATATCTTCTTTTTTTCAGAATTTTTAGGAAATATCAGATAGTTTATTAAAAGATGCTATATATAAATTAACACGTGTTAACTATATATAGTTTCTCAGTATTGCCTTAAATCTCAGAAAGATAGTTAAGTAAAAATCTGTTGAGAATAAAGGGGTTGAATATGATTATATCGCAATTGAGTATAGCACCTGTTGGAAAAGACACGAGCCTCAGCAAGTATGTAAAAATCGTCATAGATATTCTAAGAAAGAATAATATAAAATTTGAGACGAATGCCATGGGAACAGTCATTGAAACAAAAGACCTAGACACATTGTTTAAAGTAGTTGAGGAGGCACACAACGCTGTCATAAAATCTGGTGCAAAGCGAGTAATTACAGAATTAAAGATCGATGATAGAAGAGATAAAAATGTTACAATTGAATCTAAACTAAAATCAGTTTCATGAATTTTATTTTTTTAAATATTCAAAACAGTTATATGCATCATCTTCATTTCGAAGTTGGGGAAGGTATTATCGTGTCATCAAAATCCTTAGTAGAAATATGTTTTCACGGTAGGGGTGGACAGGGTGCGGTCACAGCGGCAAACCTTCTTGTTGCAGCTGCATTAAAAGACGGAAATAAGGGTTTGCAGGCGTTCCCCTTTTTTGGTGCTGAACGACGTGGTGCACCTGTGCGAGCTTTTGCCAGAATATCTGATGAAGAAGTACATCTGCGAAGTGAAATCTATAGTCCAGATATAGTCATAGTTCTTGATGAAAGCATCATGGATGTAGTAGATGTTCTAAAAGGTTTGAAAGATGATGGTAAGATTTTAATTAATACAACTAAAAAACCAAAGGATTTTGATTTCTCTAAAAAATACGATGTTGCCACGGTTGATGCCACAGGCATAGCAATAAAACATGACATAAAAGTGGGTGGAATTCCTGTAGTAAATACCCCCATTCTTGGTGCCGTACCAAGGGTTTTAGATAAAGTGACCTTGCCATCTATTCAAGCGGTTGTCAAAGGCAAGTGGAAGGGAGAGCTTAGCGATAAAAACGTAGCAGCAACTCAAGATGCATATGATCTTGTGGAGGTGAACTTTTGAAGAAATACGATGTGGTCACTACAATTTCATATCCCAAAAAGGGTGCACAGGGAAAAACTGGAAACTGGCGGGTTTTCAGGCCAGTGCTTGATAAATCAAAATGTGTGAACTGTCTGCAATGTTGGATGTTTTGTCCTGAAGCCACCATCATAAGAAATAAAGATGATACCATTAGCATTGATTACGAGTATTGCAAGGGCTGTGGCATTTGTGCAAATGTTTGTAAGGTTAAAGCAATAACAATGGAAAGGGAGGCAGAGAAATGACCGTGATAATTAACACCGGGAATTATATCGCAGCAAAAGCTGCAGTGATGGCAAAACCTGACGTAGTCGCAGCTTATCCAATAACCCCGCAAACCACAGTTGTAGAAGGTATCGCTAATTATGTAGACACCGGAGAGTTCAAAGGCGAATACATTTGTGTTGAAAGTGAACATTCTGCCATGAGTGCATGCATCGGAGCTAGTGCCGCTGGTTCAAGGACTTTTACTGCAACTTCATCCCATGGTTTACTTTTGATGCATGAGATGTTGCATTGGGCGGCTCTAGCAAGACTACCGGTTATCATGTGTAATATTAACCGTGTTGTTGGGCCCGGTTGGAACATTTGGGCCGATCAAAACGATTCCATATCCCAGCGAGATACAGGATGGATTCAGTTTTATTGCTCAAGCAACCAAGAAATTTTTGATACTGTTATTCAGTCGTTCAAATTAGGCGAACACAAAAAAGTATTGTTACCTGTGATGATAAATTACGACGCTTTTGTATTGTCACATACGTCTATGCCTGTAGATGTGCCTGAGCAGAAAGAAATAGACAGTTATCTGCAGAAATATAAACCCGGGTGGAAGCTGGATGTCGATAATCCCATAACGTTTGGAAATATCATAGGACCAGAGCATTATGAAAAGGTTAGAAAGGCAATGCAAGATGCTCAAGAAAATGCCAAAGGCCTTATTCCTGAAATTGCAAAGGATTGGAAGAAAAAATTTGGTACATATCATGGAGATTTAATAGAAAAATACAAGTGCGATAATGCAGACTACATTTTATTGGCCATGGGGGCATTTGGTGCGGAGAGCAAAGTTGCCATAGATGAACTTCAGAAAAATGGCATGAAGATTGGTCTTGCTCGTGTTCGTACGTTTAGACCGTTTCCAAAAGAAGAGATGTTGAAACTAGGAAAACAGGCAGACTTGATTGTTATCGACAGAAATATAAGCATTGGCTCTGAGGGCGCTTTGTTCAACGAGATGAAAGCTGCATTGTATGGTAAATCAGATGCTAAAGCATATGGTTTTATTGCAGGTCTAGGCGGGAAAGATGTGACTTACAAGGATATCGAAAAGATGTGCAAAAAGGTGGCCAGCGGAAAGGCAAAAGACTGCGAATGGTATGGATTTGAGGGGGCTTAGAGCATGGCAGTTAAAGATTTGCCCATGGAAGAATGCATTCTTGCTGGAAGTGCAGCGTGCCCTGGATGTCCTGCAACACTTGGTTTACGTATGGTCTTAAAGGCACTTGGTAAAAATACAATTATGGTAGTTCCAGCCTGTTGCACAGCGGTTATTGAAAGTTTGTATCCAAATACTTCGTTTGACATACCTGTGATGAACATTGCTTTTGAAGCAGCTGCTGCTGGTGCATCAGGAGTTGAAGCGGCACTTAGAAAACAAGGAAAGGGAGATACAACGGTCGTTGCATGGGCTGGAGATGGCGGCACCTACGATATCGGAATTCAGGCCCTTTCTGGCGCACTCGAAAGAGAGACCAATTTCATCTATATTTGCTATAACAATCAGATTTACTCAAATACCGGTATTCAAAGAAGTGGCGCTACGCCATATGCTGCTTGGACTACCACTACAGTAGGCGGTAAAAAAGAGTTTAGAAAAGAGATGGGCGACATCATCAGGGCACACCATATACCCTATGCAGCCCAGGCATGTGTTAGCTATCCAGAAGATTTGTATAACAAAGTAAAAAAAGCAAAAGGCATCAAAGGACCAAAATACATAGAGATTCTTGCTCCCTGCCCACCTGGATGGAGATTTGGCATGGATAGAACCATTGAGATGGGAACACTGGCAATAGAGACTGGTGCATGGGCGCTTTACGAATGCGAAAATGATGTAATGACGTTTAACGGAAAAAGCAAACTTATTTTAGATAAAAAAATAGAGCGCAAACCAGTGGAAGAGTGGATAAAGCATCAGGGACGTTTCAGACATCTCTTTAAACCTGAGAGAGATGAAAAAAGAATAAAAGCTATAGAGGATTATACTGATCAGATATGGGAACGATATAGAAAATGTTATTTTTAAAAAACTGAGATGATAAATATATGCCCATAGTAACAATCGAAACATGGCCATTGCCAAAGAAAAGAAAACCAGAATTGATAAAGAAAATCACTGAGGTTTTTACAGCATTTGGCATGCCGGCCCAGGCAGTAACCGTAGTTATCCATGAAACCCAGCTAGAAAATTGGGGAAGTGGCGGAGAACAACATTCAGTGAAATTTAAAGATATGAAGAGGTAAAATCATTGACCACACCTATAAACTCATAGCATTTGGCTTTTTATAAACCCTAGCTCAAATAAGTAAAAATTTCCCAAAAATATAAGTTCTGCCTAGTGATTCCCTTTCGCAAAGAAAATAAATTGAGGAGGATATAAAATGGAAATAATTGGATATGCTGGCTGGATACTTCTAGCAATAGTATTAATATGGTTTTTCTCGATGGGTATACGAATAGTAAGACCAACGCAAAGAGCTCTTGTTGAACGCTTAGGCAAGTATAACCGTTTTCGGCAACCTGGTTTTGCATGGATAATACCTGTCGTAGAAAGATTGATAAAAATTAACATCACTGAAATGATGGTCAATGCAGAACCACAAACTATCATTACAAAAGACAAGCTCAATGCACAGGTTGATGCTCAAGTTTATTTCAAAGTGAAAATAGATGAAGGGTCTGTAAAGGCCTCTCAATACAATGTTTTTGATTACAAATATCAAATTGTAAATCTTGCACGAACAACGCTTCGTAACATTATAGGTACTCTGAACTTGAATGAAGCAAACAGCGATAGAAACAGAATAAATAATGAACTTATGAGTACACTTCGAGGTGAAACGGCGAATTGGGGAATTGAAGTTGTGCGTACTGAACTCAAAGAGATTGACCCACCAAAAGATGTACAAGACACAATGAATAAAGTTGTAAAGGCGGAAAACGAAAAACAGGCGGCAGTTGACTATGCGACTGCAACGGAAACGCAAGCAGATGGACAACGAAGAGCGGAAATTAAAAAAGCAGAGGGAATGAGACAAGCAGCCATTCTAGCGGCAGAAGGTGTAAAGCAGGCGACAGTTTTGGAGGCGGAAGGAAAGGCAAAAGCATTCGAGTTAATCAATAAAACATTTATTGGAAATGCACAAATTCTCAAAAAGTTAGAAACCGTACAAGCATCATTAGAAAACAACACAAAATATGTCATTGATGCTCATACAGGGATAACTAACGTTATCGCTGAACAAATGGCAGGAATAGTCCCTATTGAAAGGAAAGCAAGAGAGCATATTTCGCATCAAGAATGAACACTTAAACAATTTTTCTGCAAATAGAAAATACAAACTAGAAATAAGTTTCTAGAGAAAAAATAATTTAAAATAAAAAAGAGGAAAAAGTAGCGTTGTCTCTATAGGATTTTCCTTACTACCATTCTATCAGTTGCACTGTTTCCAGCTTTGTCGTATGCAACAACTTTTATGATTTGCATATGGGTGAATCTGAATAATCTGTCTTTTGTCCAGTTAAAGGTGTATGGTGCAGTTGTATCATTACCCAGATACTTGGTACCTAGAAGTCCACCATAGAACTTTACTTCTTGTATTCCAGATCCATTGATGTCTGTTGCGTTAACCTCAATGGTTATATCTCCAATTACAAGGGCTATGCGGAAGAATAGTTTTCGTATCCTATTGTTATTTATGTATAGTGCTCTCACTGGTTTTACGATCTTTATAGTTGGAGAGGTAGTATCATTGGTTGTTACATACTTGTAAATTGTATCCTTTCTTCCATCGTTGTCGGTTACATTCAATGTCACATTATATGTTGTATACTCTCCAGCATAGGTATGCTTTAGATTTTGCTCAAAACTGATTTTCCCATCACCAAAAGTCCAGGTGTAATTGGCTATTGCCCCATCTCGGTCATAAGATGAGGATGTGAAGGTTACTGTAAACTTATCAACTTTGTATGTGAAGTCTGCAACTGGCGAGTTTTCACCAAATGGTTTCATCAATGGATAGCGATCTCGATTATTTCCACCGGATATATTGTATAGTAAGTCTACAATACCGTCGCTATTGTTATCATACGCTCCCTCGCTAACTTCATCAAAATCAGACCAGTAGTTGCCACCGGAAGGATAACCATTATTCCATGTGTTGGTACCGGAATCATTTGCATTCTGTGTATTACTTAGGAAGTTGTTATGATAGATGACATTATTCTTAGATTTATTATTTAGATAGATGCCATAGTTTGAATGTTGTATGATATTCTCTTTTATTACGCTATTTGAGGAACTATATACTCTAATTCCACTTAAACCATTATCAATTGTAAAACCGATTATTTTCACATCATTTACAGATATGTTTACAGCATCTGATCCATAACCATTAATAATTGTAATATCTCTATCTTCACCAACTAGAGTTATCGATTTGTTTACAATTAGGTTCTCATAATACGTCCCATTGTAGACGTAAACTGTATCTCCATTACTAGAAGCATTTATAGCATACTGAATTTTGGTATAATTTCCTGGCCCAACGCCACCGACATATAGCGTATTTCCGCTTCCCGATACGCCAATTACTGGTGTAATAGCTAAGCATGACAGTAACAATATCCCTACTATTTCTATTGCGATTAGATTTTTTCTCATGTATCATCACTCTATTAATTTTATATAATAACTGTTATTTTAATAGTTTATAAATGTTTCTATACAGTTATAGCCTAATTTAAACTAGTTTAACAGAAGAAGAATAAAAAAAGAGAGGGGTTTTATAGATATTTTTTGACAACTATCTTAGCAGTTGCACTGTTCCCAGCTTTGTCGTATGCTACGACTTTTATCGTAAACAGGTGGAAGAATCTCAACCTGTCTTTCTTCCATGTATAGTTGTATGGTGCTGTGGTATCATTTCCTTTGAGTTTACCATTAATGTAGAAATCCACTTTTGCTATACCTGACCCATTATTATCTTTTGCATTGACCTCGATTGTAATATCACCTATTATAATAGGCATGCCTAAGAGTCTTTGTCGTTTTACCTGGTTGTTTACATAAATCGTTTTTTTCACTGGCTTTGTGATTTCTATAGTTGGACTAGTAACATCTCCGATTGTAACATTTTTAGAGATTGTATTGGTTAACCCAGCGCTATCTTTTACTGTCAAATTTACTTTATATGTTTTGTAATCTTGATCATAATTGTGACTCTCACTCATATTGGTGCTGTTTTTTTCATCGCCAAATTCCCAGAAGTAGCTAACAATAGTTCCATTAATATCATAAGAGTTTGATGCGTAAAATTGAACTATTTTAGTACTACCAACCAATGCATAAGTAATATTTGCAACAGGAGGATTATTTGTAACATCGACTGCCTTTATTACACTATTTGTTTTACCGCCGCTATCTCTAACAGTGAGATTGACATCATAAGTACCATTTTGTGCATAGATGTGCTGGATAATTTTTCCATATCTACTATTCACATCCACATCGCCGAAGTTCCATGTCCAATTGACAATATCATTATCAGAATCCGTGGATGTCGATGTAAATGTCACAGTTAAATCTTTTATTGTCCATGTAAAATTAGCGACAGGTGGTTGGTTCGGTTTCTTTTCAGTTGTAAATTTGAATGTTACATTTTTATATTGGCCACCAAAGGAGACATTAACATACCAGTCATACGTTGTGTTATATTCTAAAGGTCCATGTATAGGTGCTCCCTTGCGACCTTCTGTATGGTCTGACAAGTTTGTGGTTGTAGTGATATTATCTCCACCGATTCTCCAGGCAAAAATGAAATCTGAGGTCTCTTGAGTTAGAGTTATACTGATATAAGCGCTGACATTTTGTGCATATATACTTACATTTAAGCTGTTCTTAGCTGGATATTCGTTATTGATGGTAATTACAGTAGCATTTTGTTCCGTTGAAATTAGTTGAAAGCACATGTCAGAAGCTGTGCCAAATACATCTATCGTATCATTCCAATATGAATGGTTTAAAAAATAATAGGACTTAAAGACAGCTTGATGCAAAGTTATTAGAGTGTCGTTATAACCCCAACCAGATTGTGGCGGAAAAGCACCTACGCCATATATAGAAATCCAATATTTTTCATTTGCAGTAAAGGTGAGTGTTGTTGGCAAATATACAGAAAATTCGTAATATATGACGAAGGAATCATTTTCAAGGAATGTTTGGTTGTATTGATCTGGTGTATAGGTATAGGGACCTACATAAACACTACCCGGAGCACCACCATCGCCTCGATCATAATAGAAAGTGACATTCCAATCAAAATCACCTTGACTATAATTATCATTATAGTACCCGCCAATCCAGTTCACAGTATTTACTTGGGTATCTTCATCAAATTGGAAATCATCGGCAGGGTAAGCATCAAATGATAAGTTCTCATCCCATTGGGCTGCGTAAAGACCATCATAATCCATTCCATTGTCAAAAACCACTGCTTCTTTTTGGAATGCATTTACAGTTCCTTCATCATCGGTACCGCTACTAATTACTGGCGATGTCAAAAAACTCGACAATAATATCATTCCTATAATAGTTAATACAAATATGTTTTTTTTCATTTTATCATCACTCTTAATTTTATATACTCTTTATTATTTTAATTGTTTATAAACATTTCGGTAGAATAGGTTAAAAAGCTATTATACTATATTAACTAAGAGGTTATTTATTTTTAATAGAAATTTATATATATTAAGGAAATCATTTTAATATCAAACAATATATGTGATCTTATGAAAAGAAGAATAATTACTTTTTTACTGGTCGTGTGGACTATCATAAACCTAGTCGCAGGTACATTACTATTTGTCGACATCCAGATTTTAAAAGCTCCGGAAATAACTGCCACCATCAATGTTGCAGAGATAAATGAAGAAGAAGCAGTAATACTGGCGAGTATAAATGTAAGCAATCCAAACAGTTTTGGGCTATCAACGAAAAACTTTGAAGTTGTTATAACTGCTCCAAGTGGAGATGAAATAGCTCGTGTGTTAGTAGAAGGAGGCAGCATTCCTCCGAATAAAATTAAAACGTTTACAGCAACCGCTTATGTTGGATTTAAGAACGAAAGTCCTAAATTACTCTTAAGCAGGATCACGGGCAACATAGGCATAACTATTGGTTTCATACAAAAAACAATACCTATTGCTATAAACGTAATAACTTCGGTCGAAGAAATAATTAAAAAACTTGCTGCCCCAAGTATAAAAATGAAGGTTGAATTCGGTGAGCTCACACAAAAAGGCTTGAATTTAACAGGTGCAATCGAGGCATATAACCCCAATAGTTTTGATATAATCATAGGCGATATATCAGGTACCATAACAACTGACACAGGAAAAAATGTTGGAAATCTAAAAATCGAAGGAGGAACCTTGGAATCGGAAAAATCCATTGAGCTCAAAAGCACCGGAACAATAATGCTGGCGGCTTTAAACTATAAAGCTATTATAATAAACATTAGCGGAAGAGCAGGTGCAAGGATAGCAGGCATAAACGAGACAGTACCAATATCAATTGAAGCAGAGATAAAAGTACCAGATATAAGTAACCTACTGGCCCCACACGTGCCTACGGATGTTCTAATTATAGGTGATTATAAATTCTCCCTAAAAGGTCTAATAGACGATATCACACTAGAAATAGATAACCCAAATAAAATAGACATTGAAGCAAGAGATATCACGGTCACAGTCTTTTATTTAAACGACGGAGAAAAAACATTCATAGGCGAAACCTCACTTGAAGAGGGAATAGTAAAAGCCCAGAGTAAAGAAGATTTCAAGGGACAACTGATAATCCCGTACTCCAAATTATTCCCTAAGATAGGCGGACGTCTTTTACCAGATCAAATGTTGATAACAGTAAGAGCCAACGTAACAATACCAGGTATAAATCAAACAATCTGGGTGGGCGTCACAGGTTACCAAGACTTCCGTCTTTTTAATTAAAGAGACATTTAACTGATTCTAACCCACAGAGTCGTTTATAAAAACAGGTTTTATTTAGATTAAATGATATACGGCTCGAAGATGGCAAAAATATTATACGGGGTTTGTGGAGAAGGACTAGGACATGCAAGCAGGAGCAGGATACTGGTAAATTATCTTAAAAAGCAGAACCATGAAGTTAGGATTGTTGCAGGTGGAAAAGCCTATTCCCTTTTATCAAAAGAGCTTGACCATGTATACAAAAGCGAATGGCCCATGGTCCTATACAAAAACAACAAAGTACAAATTGTTCACACACTACTCCGTTTTATACATAGGACAATTGTTGGTACAACCAAAAATTTTTTTGTTATAAGAAAAGTAATCAGAGAATTCAAACCAGATTTATTAATCACTGACTCCGAACCCATCAGTTTCTATGCTGCTTTTTTCAGCAAAATCAAACGTTTAAGCATTGATAACCCTCAAGTACTGCTATATCGCAAATACAAGGTTAGACTTAGAGAAATACCGGCATGGCTGTTTCTATGTTTTGTTTTAAAGATATCGCTATTCAACGCAGATAAATACATAATTTATGATTATTTTGATGAACAAATCAATGACCCAAAAATCTTATTCTTAAAACCACTAATACAAGAAGGAATATTGAAACAAAAACCAACATACGGGGACCATGTTTTCGTCTACCAAACATCAATCTCGAATGAGTATCTATCTGAGGTTTTAAAAAGGATAGACGAAAAATTTGTCATCTACGGAATGAACAAAGATCTAACAGATGGAAATCTTGTGTGCAAGAAGTTCAATGAAAAAGAATTCTACCAAGATATCTCAAGTGCCAAAGCAGTTATTAGTAACGGAGGTTTTACAGTTATCAGCGAGGCATTGTATTTGAAAAAACTTATTTTTTGTCTACCCATCCACCATCAATTTGAACAGATTTTGAATGGAAGGTTTGTGGAGGGTTTGGGTGCTGGTGTTTCATATTTGGAATTTGATGAAAGTAAAATTAAAGATTTTTTAAAAAATCTTAAAAAATATAAGGAGAATCTAAAAGTCTATAACCCTGGAAATCAGGAAGAAACATTGAAAACAATAGAAGAAGAAATAAGAAAGTTATTAACTAAATAATCAAAGGCTAATAGTTAGAAACATCTTCTGGCGTATATCCAAAACATTTTGCGTACTTTCGCATAAATTTGAATATGAATTTTCTCAATTTCAGCACACTTGGATCCAAATCTATTTTTCTTGGTTTGATAAATGATGTGAAATCTATTTTTTTGTCAATTTTAATATTCAGAGATTTCATTATTTTCTCCATATTTTTCTGAGGATTTTCGCAAAGCTCTTCATAGGTTATAGAAATGTAGTCTTGCTTTGGGAGTTGTTTGATGTTTTTTAGGTAGTATCTTGTAGCTTTTGATGAAATCACTGTCAGGAACATAACTCCAAATATTTTAAATCTAGAAAAACAGAGTCTAATCGGTATTAGTGCCAGAGGATTTTCAAATATCTTGTTATAAAGTCTGAAAAGTTGCGTTGTATATGGGTTTTTGTTTTTCAATAATACGTCGACTGCTTTTATATTGGAGCTTAATGTTTTGAACGGATGTCTGTGGATGAAAACAAAATTAGCATTGGGAAATACTTGTTTTATATAGAGAAAATTTGGAAGATCATACGGATTTTTTAGGAGTATGGGTTTATTGTTTTCTGATATGAATTGAATCTTCTTAGCCATTTCTGTGAACAAGGCGAGGTTTTTTGGAGTTACGTACATCTCAAGTGTTTTCTGGCCTAGTAAAAAGCCGTATTCCTCTGCAAAATCTGCATTTATTTTTAATTTATCTATTCCTCTGTCATCAAGACCTTTTTCTTGAAATGATTCGGTAAGTTCTTTTTTCGATGATTCTTCTTGATTATTGATATGATTAGTTAAAAGCTGATTGTATCTGATGAGATGATACGCGGTTACAGGATTGAAACATCCTGTTGCATTAAGCATTTTATAAAGTATACTTGTCCCTGATCTGTGTAAACCTAGGATGAAGACGGGTTGGAATTCAACATTTTCTAATAGTTGCATGTGTTGTTGATCCTTGTTTTCGATGTTTTTATTCCTATCCATTCGGATTTTCATATAAACTATTACATCATAATCAATCAAAATATAAAAAATTTGGTTTATTATTCTAAGACCCTAGCGCCGCACTCGTCAACACAGCAAATAAAGGTTTTGCCAAACAAAGAAAGTGTTTGACGAAGCTTATCTGTATTACCAGCAGCAAAAACAGAGTTGCCCAACATACACATGCTGGCCATACCAAAATGGTTTGCAGCATCTATGGCCTCCAGCACACGTTTATCCACTAGGCCCGTCTGTTTAGCGAAAATCTGTGAGAGTGAAAAAAGGTTTTCAATTGAAGGATTCCCCAGCAACTTCTTAGTACAATACCGCCCAATGGCAGTAATATTTTCTATTTTTGTAGTATCTGTCAATACCTTTTTTGTATCAATTTTTTTGCCAATAACGCACAAAACAAGATCACATTTCCCGGGGATATGCTCTATCATCCCCCAAGGGGGCAAACCTGCTGCCCTTCTTATCTCAACACCACCAAAATAGCTAGCAAATACATCGCCCAAGCCAGTTCTAAGTTGAACCTCTGCGCAGTGCGAAGCTTTCAATGCCTCAGTATTTGAAACACCAACAATCTTTGCAAGTGCAAGTGATACGCTAAGGGCACCTGCTGCACTCATACCAAAACCCTGACCGATAGGCAATTCAAGTCTTGTTTTTACAACAACATGCAGTGGTTTTTCTCCAATTAGATACTTCAAAGCAAGCTTTGTAACTGGTGCATCTGATTTCTTACCATTAACAAAAATCTCAAAATCCTGCTTAGTAGCACTCTCGGCAACAACCTCAGACATTGCACCCAGTGAAACATTTATGCCGGCACCACGAGACCCTGTTTTGGTCAAATCCTGATTGATGTAAACCGGCTCAAAAAAACCAGATATGTGACCCGGGGCAAAGGCAACAGCTTTCATTACAATCACACCAATATTATCTCACTGCATCTAGGATATTATCAGCCAGTATATCTTTTGTTCCTTTCTTGTGAATAACTTTTCCTTTCAAATCAAATATCCATATCTCGTTACTATCACTACCAAAACCAGAAAGAGTATTTGCAACCACAAAATCGAGATTGTTTTTCTTTAGAAGTCCAAGGGCTTTTTCTTTGAGTTTATCATTTTTAGCTTCAACTTTAAAACCAATGATTTTGGCCTTTGGAGCGATTTTTCTAAGTTGAGCAATAATCTTAGGCGCCGGCGACATCTCAAGAACGAGTTTCTTTGCTCCAGATGGAATTTTTCCAATACGTTTTTTAGGAATGTAATCGGCTAGTGCTGCACAGACAATGATGACGTCGAATTTTTTTAGATGTTTGGTTTTCAGCAATTTCAATATATCGCCAAGAGATTGAAATTTTATAGTATCAATATACTCTGGAACAGATTCCTCGCTGCATCCGTACCACAATTCTACGTCTGCGCCTCTGTAAAAAGCGTTTTTGGCCAACGAAACTGCGGTTTTGCCCGAACTACGATTAGATATTACTCTTACATCGTCGATGGGCTCAGCAGTAGAACCACCGATAATTAGAATTTTTTTATTTACTAAATCGCGTTTACCAATTTCTCTTATAACATGGGCAACAATTTCATCCACACTTGGCATCTTGGCTTTGTTTCCCACCAAATAAGGATCAACAAAGTTGATGCCGATTTTTTTACATTTTTTGATGTTGTTCTGAACGACTTTATGATCATACATAGAAAGATGCATTGCAGGCACAATCAAAATTGGTACACCTGATCCGACAGCCGTAGTTGCAAAGGTTGTAACAGATGTGTCATCAATACCACGTGCTATCTTTGAAACAGTATTAGCCGTGCAAGGAGAGATAAGTAATAGATTTACGGGCTCTTTCACCAGGCCACAAAATGAAACATGTTCTGTTTTTCCAGTCAGTTCAATGATAGGTTTATTGCCCGTTGCAAATTCAAGAGAATCAGGATGTATAATTCTTGTAGCAGAACGTGTCATTACCGGAAAAACTTCAGCACCATGTCTTATGAGTTCACGAGACAATTTAACGCATTCGACAGCAGCGATACTACCAGTAACTCCCAGCACTATCCTTTTATCAGAAAGTTTATTACTTTTAACTCCCCGTATTTCATCTGAGGGATGCATTAATACCACAAAAATATCTTTTATCTAACTACTAAAACAGATACCCCTGCATGTCTTACTACTTTATCGGTAACGCTGCCGAGTAAGAATCTTCCTTCTTTTCCATATCCTTTGTAGCCTATTACTATTATGTCTGCATTATATTTTTTTGCTGAAATGAGAATTTCATCTGCCGGATCGCCTGATTCTACAATTGTATTTACCTTTTGCACTTCTCCTTGAATTTCTCTTGCTACCTTGGACAGAGACTCCATTGCCTTTTCTTTGAAAGTACCTGATTTTACTATTTGACTAAGATCAATAGTTGGCAGCAACATCTTCGTGAATGAGGATTCCGCCAGCTCTGCAGGTATAACCATGAGAAGGGTTATATGATCTTCTTTATCAGAACATTTTAAAGCTAGGTCTACAGCCTTTTTAGAGGCGTCAGATCCATCATATGCAATGAGCATCTTTTTCATAGCAATCAGCAAGGCACTAATGTGAAACCGTTCTAAAAACGTTTCGAAACGTTTTACATAAATTTATATTCATAATCATTTACATAAATACGATATAAAATCTGACAGTGGCATGCCTTCCACCCACCTCATGATAAAATTTCCGGTCTTACTATGTTCTAGTTTTGGCAATCTTTTATGTAAGACGCTTGTTCTTCCTTCTAACCCTTTAACATCAAGTGTGAAAATTCTCCACGAATCACCTCTAAAGTTTTTAAGTCTGAATGCGTAGATTGGTAGGGTTTTTGTTTTCTCACACATATCGCACATGAGTTCTGCCTGCTCTTGCAATTTCCCACCAACACTGCTAAAATGAAGGGTATTTTCAACGCTAGTTTTAACCTCGACAAGAAAAGAAATATCCCCTCGTACAGCTACTAAATCTACACCAAAAGAACCGGCTGCTCGAACAACGATAAATGGTTTATTACATATCATAAAATAGTTGGCTTTTTCTAAAGCGGAGCATGTTTTCGTTATTTTTGAAAGAATTTTCTCTTCTCCCTCAAGTATGCCTTTAAATTCTCGTTCATATTGGCTACTGCTCATACAAAAAAGATAAAATACGACCAAAGGCTTTAATGTTTGGGATAAGTCATTTTCTACAAGGCTCAAAAGTAGGTGAATGAGATGAAAAAAGGTAATGTTCTAGTAAGAGAAGCGATGAAAACTAATCCAGTTACAGTTAAATTAAAAACAACCGTCCAGGAAGCTGCTGGATTAATGAAAAATAAAGGAATTGGAAATTGCATAGTTGTAGATGAAAAACCTGTGGGAATCGTTACTGAAAGTGACATACTTAAAAAAGTTGTTGCTGAGAATAAAAAAGCAAGCGAAGTATTTGTTGAAGATATAATGAAGACTCCGCTTATAGTGATTGACCCATATGTTGACATCGAAGAAGCCATGAAAATCATGAGTAAATGCAATATAAGAAGATTGCCAGTAATTGAAAATGGGAAACTGATAGGCATCATAACACAAAAAGACATTTTGAGATTGTCTCCTATGCTCTTGGAAATATCCCGTGAATGGAGCAACATAGTTGGAACAGATAAATCAAATCAGAAGGTAAAGAGTTCGTCAGAAAAATTCTCAGGCAAATGCGAAGATTGCAGCGCCCTCTCAACCGATTTAAAAAGCATGGATGGCCGTTTGTTGTGTGAAGATTGTGTAGATGCATTAAAAGACGAATAAAAATCAGTAATTTTTTGTTTGAGAATGCGGAGGAGAGGGGATAAAAAGATGAAAGTAAAAGATGTGATGACAAAGGATGTTATATCTGTAGATAAAGATGTGAATCTAAACCATGTTTTAAATTTGATGAAAAAGCATGAAATCACGAAGATACCCGTTTTTGAAAATAAAAAATTAATTGGCATGATAACAGACAATACTATTGCTTACAAGCTGGGATCAAAAAGAAAACGCGGTATTACGACAGCAAGATTACATGCATCTTCTGTCACTGAAAAAGACATCGAAAGCGTGTCTCCAGACGATGACATCAAGACGATTTTAAGGAAAGTCGGTGAACCTGGACCTACGATATTGAATGTCGTAGAAAACGGTAAGCTAGTGGGTGTTATTACAAAAGCAAATTTGCTACCACTTGTAACAAGCAATAGAAGACTTAGAGAGATAATGCAAAAGAAAATGCATACGATAGCTCCAGATGGTAGAGTCATTCACGCCAGAAGAATGATGATCGATCAAAACATTGCACGTTTGCCAGTTGTTAACCAAGGAATGCTTGTCGGCATAATTTCAGACACCGAAATAGCTTTTGCTTTAGCAAATATAAAGCGATCTTTTTCACTAGGAAAACAGAAACATCATCTTGATGAATTGCTGGTAAAAGACGTTATGAAGATGCCTGTCGTTTGGGCTCCGCCCAATATGACTGCTTCAGATGCTGCCAAAATCATGATTAAAAATAATATCGGGGCTCTACCAATAATAGAGAACGACAGCATCATAGGCATTGTGACAAGAACAGATTTGCTCAAGACCGTGCCCATATAAGATATAATATAATTTATGAACATTTAACATGACAAATCTAACTTACTTTAATTTTTCTGTATTATAAATTCAGGAATGATATTTTCCAGATTTTAAAGATACATACATCATCTATTATATATTTGACAACATTTATGTAGTAAATTACAATACTATTTTACAATTTGATTTCAGGAGGAAATAATATGAAAAAGAAATTATTGGCTTTTGGAATAGTAAGCATGTTTTTATTGACGAGCTTTGTAACATTGCCATCGTTTGGGGTAACAACAAGAGAAAACGCTAATGAAAATTTAAATTATTTTTTATCAATTAATATTGAAGACAACAAAGATTTCACAATAAACAATGGCGTTACAAATCCTGACGCAAAAGGCACAGAAGAAGATCCTTATATAATTTCAGATTTAGAAGTACAATATATCTTAATTTCTAATACAGATAAATATTTTGAAATTAAGAACAGCATCTTCAATGTTAGAGGAATAGGAGTCTCACTTATAGATGTAAGCAATGGAATGATAAAAGATTGCCAGTTTAATAATATAGAAAATGGCGTAGATATATTTCTGGGAAATTCACGAAACAACATTATTGAAAATTGTATTACTTCATATAACAATTATAATGAAGGAAATTACTTTTTCTTTTTAGGCTATAAGTCAGATAGCAATGAAATACATAATTGTAGAGCATCAGCAGGGGATGGAAATATCGATCTCTCTGGTTTCATTTTAAGTGAATGTAACAACAATATAATTTATAATTGTGAAATATCTGGAGGAACTTATGGAATTGCTATTGAAAAATCATGTAACAACATAATTCATCATAACGAAATTTTCAATAATGATATCAACGCAGAAGTTCTTTCAGGCAATAATCAATGGGATGATGGTTTAGGTGAGGGCAACTATTGGGATAAATACAGAGGAAAAGATGTTGATGAAGATGGTATCGGAGATGAATCTCTTATAATTTCAAATGACAACCAAGATAGATATCCCTTGTTAATGGCTGGTAGTGAGCTAAAATCAACTGAAAATTTACAATCTGATGAAATTGCTGGTGAATGTAGTACTGTTACGCATACTACTTCATCTTCATATGGTGGATGGATTGAAGATCAAGACGGAGTAACAGTTCTTCATTTAAATGGTTCATACTATGAGATGGGATATCAACACGGTTATCTTTTAAAGGACAAGATACAGAAAAATCTGAGAGCTCAACTCACGTATTTTAAAGAACATAGTTGGCCATATGAACGTATTCTCGACACGTGGAACGTTACGAAGGATTACCTACCGCAGTGTTATAAAGACGAAATGCAAGGAATGGCGGATGGATCAGGATTACCATTTAACGACATTGCGGTTCTTAATACAATACCCTTGATATTTAACCATTGTGGTGACGGCGGTAAATCCTGCTGTGAGGTTGCTTTGTGGGGTCCTATCACCACAGATGGGAAGTTATATCATATCCGCGGTTGGGATTGGCGTCTTGACATTAAAGATCCAGAAACAGGTACATTTTTTCAAGATCTTCAGATATTGATAGTTCGTGATCCAGATGGTGGTTATGCATCTTTTTATCCTGAATTTGCTGGCGATATTTTCAGCTGGGAAGGTATAAATGAAAAAGGCATAGCAATTGGAGAAACCTCATGTAGTACAGATGATTATTCATATGAAGGCATTAGTTCTGCTTTTAGAATGAGAATGGTATTAGATACTGCCTCTACAGGGCAAGAGGCAATAGATATAATGAGCTCCCACAGGACAGATGGTTGGAACTTTGTAATATCAGATGGAAATGTACCTGAAGGCTTTGCAATGGAGCAAACGAAAAACATTAGCTATGCGGGCAAATGGAATGACCCAATCGAAGGCACTACTCCATTCTGGCAAGTTGAAGGTCTGGTAAGAAGAGTTCCATTCTTTATTAATCCAGATACGGCAGCTACAGAAAGAGATCTTTATAATCCAAGTGGCATCAAGGGTTTCATATTATTCCTTCTCGGCAAGAATGGGGCTTATGGTTTATGGACTTTTTATAGAGTAATAAGTCAGGCAGCTGAAAAGCGTGCAGGAACGCTTGATTTAACCAGTACTATGAATATGATCAGGGATATTTACAAGGGGAAAACAGATCTTTTCTTTTTCGTAATACAGAAAATAGGTTTTGTATATTCAGTTCATCAATGGGTTGCTTGCCCTGAGACTGGTGATCTTGCTATCGCTTTTGCTAAAGGCAATGTTTTTGCGTTTAAAAACCCTGTTCATTACTTCAATCTGTACGACGAACTTTCAGAGTCTCCGCCACCAAATCAAAGTAACCAACAGAATATTTGCCAGTCCTCAACTACCGCGACAACTATGACTACTGCAACAACTACTTCCACCATCACTTCTACCATCAATACTGTTATTCAAGGCAACCTACGAAGTATTAAAGGCAGTACAAGTCGGTGAATTTGAAAGAATCTTTGATAAACTAAAATATATTTAAGTAATCCTTAGTAGATTCTAATTTACTATGAATTATCACATACCTTCCGATGAACAGATTGAATCTGCTCTGAAAAAGGTTTTTGAAAAAGTTCACGCAGTACAATCGCAAAATAGATTAAAAGAGCTGGTCACCGAGGAATTAAACACAAAAAAAGAAATATTTGGCGTGAGTGGAACAAGACTAAGAGACATCGCAATAAAAAGTGATTTTATAAAACTTGAAATTCATTCTCGTGAGGGTGACCCAAAAAAACTAATGACAAAATGTCCAGTATGCAACGCTGTTCTCAAAAGAGTCAAAAATCTCACAATATGGGGTGGGGAAGTAACCATAGAATTCAACTGTTCTAACTGTGGTTATTGGACTGGAAAGAAAAAACGGATACCAACTCTGTATATCTTTCATTTAAAGAAAAAAAACACGACAGCCAATTAAAAAATTGAAACAACACGCTGTATTTTTACTACTCTTTTTACTACTCTTAGAATTGAAAAAAGAGCGTTTAGGCTTTTTTCATTTGTTCCCAAATGCCAAAAATACGTTATATATGCGGAATTGCCATATATCCTCCAGACAGCAAGCGAAATATTTATCGTTTTTCATATATAATGAGTTTTTTAGGTTATATTTTCCTTGTAAAACACAATTATAGATAAATAAATATTTTTATATAATAATTGTACATATAGTATTATTCATGAAAAAAGTAACTTGCATAATAATAACCATGATACTGCTTTCATCTTCTTTAGTTATAAGCAACTTGGCTAAAGGAGAAGACAACAATTTAAAAGGCGTAAATTCTGAACAATTTGAAAAGGGATATCGTTACAACGTTCAGGGATGGATCTATCTTCATATAGAAGGAAAACCATATGAACGAGGATACCAACATGGCTACCTTCTTGCTGATGAAATTGTCGACCATATTACCCGTTGGAGTAATGTTATTCATAATAGTGAGAAGAATTCAAAGAAACCTGTTGATTTTGATTCACCAAAATATCAAGAAATATCTAATGATTGGTGGGAATCTTGTAGATCTGCAATTAAAAAAATTTATTGGGATAGAACTCCCGAAGAATATCAAAATGAAATCAAGGGAATAGCTGATGGAGTAAAAGTAAGGGGCGTTAAGGTACTAGATCGAGATGTTGATTATATTGATATTTTAGCTATTAACCAGATGTATGAATACATGACTCGTCTAGATAACCGTATGAAAGGGTTCCATCCTATTAGGGACTTGTTAAATATCGGGAATATCCTCCGATCTACAGGGCTATCACAAGATGAAAAAAAATATGTAAATAATTTTAATAGTATCAATAGTAGCACTGAGCCACATCATTGTAATGCTTTTATTGCTACAGGAGATGCTACCACAAACGGTCAAATCGTTGCATCTCAAGATGTAAGATGTGGTGGCTGGTGGTTTCCTTATTATATTGCACAACGTTGGAATGTGATAATAGATATTGTACCACAAGATGGGCATAGGTTAACTATGGCATCATCCCCAGGTTATATCTGGAGTTGTGAGAATTATTATCAAAATGAAGAAGGAATCGTTATTCTTGAAACAACCTGTATTCAAGGTTTATGGAAAAATAAAGGTTATTCAATGGCTATTAGAACAAGAAGAGCTATTCAGTATAGTGAGAATCTTGACCAAGCGATTGATTATCTAATGGAAGGAAATGATGGTCTTTGGACAGGGGGTTACCTTCTCGGCGATACAAAAACAGGTGAGATTGCTCGTTTTGAATTAGCGCTATATAATTATGAAATATGGCGTACTTTTGATGGGTTTTATTGGATTGCAAATAACGCAATTAGTAAAGGAGTACGAACAGAAGCAAATGGCATAGGTCTAAAAGGACTAGCACTTAAAATAATTAGAAATAAAAACTACGTTTACGATACGCTTAAATATTATGATGGATCTCGTGACGCAAAATTCAGGGGACTAGGAAATAAATACTACGGTAAAATTGACATAGAGGTTTTAAAAGAAAAAATAATGTCCGAATTTCCTATAACTGATCGTTCAACAATAGATATCAAAGCCACAGATACGCAGTTGATTAAGGCAAACAGTCTATGGACATTTTGGGGGAATGCGCGAGGAATGGTTTGGGATGTTTCAAATGTAGAAAATAAATTAGAAGGTGCTAGAAATGTGCCTCCAGCCGGATGGACATTGATCTCGGGGTTGCCTTCGGGTCATGACTTTAGATTACCTGTTAATAAGCTTGATACTGTATCTGAAAACAGTGATGTTTTTTGGGAGTATGATTTTGCTAATGATTTCGAGGGGCGTAACTCATATTATGCGAACCTTGTTTATATGAACAATACAGTGTTTGGCGCTGGTCTAGACGGTAATGTATATGTCTTAAATGCATCTAATGGTGAAAAACTATGGAGTAAGAAAGTAAATGATTATGGTGGTGTAACTTGGATAAATGTGGATAATGAGATAGTTGTTGTAGGTTGGGAAAATCAGTCATGTGCAATGAATAAAAATACAGGAAAAATTGTTTGGGAAAATAATAAGGTCAGGTTTATTTCATCTCAACCGGTTTTCATCGATAATAAAATAATATTTGGTTCTCGTAACGGTGATTTATATGCGTTAAGTCGAACTAATGGAAAAACCTTATGGCATATAAATCTTGAGCAGCAGAAAGTATATCCTTCTGTAGATGTTATTAGAGACAGGGTTGTTGTTGCTGCTGATAATCAATGCTATGCTATAGATACCACTGATGGGAGCATAAAATGGACATTTACCACCGATGGGATGATAGTATCTCCTCCACGTGTTGTTGATAATACTGTGTTTTTTGGCTCCACTGATACCAATATTTATGTTGTGAACGCCGAGAATGGTGAATTGATATGGAAAAATAATACAGGCTGGGGTATTCTCAATACACCCACTTATTCTGATAATGTAGTTTATGTTGGTTCCCTAGATAATCGTCTATATGCATTCAATGCAGAGGATGGTAAAATGCTGTGGGCATTTGCCGGTAATGCTGCTATTCATTCAGCACCATTGGTTTATGGTGAATACGTGTTCTTTGGTTGTGATGATGGATGGTTTTATGCAGTGAATAAAACTGATGGAGGACCTGCATGGTGTTTTGCACCAGGTCTTACAATTAATAAAGATGTTTACAATTATATTACGACACCTATTGTTGGTAACAGTGTAGCTGATGAGGGTAAAGTATTTTTTAGCGCAAACGGTAATATCTATGGTTTGGATGCCCAAACCGTTGAACTTCCCGCAGTTGTTTCAAAAAAATTCGAAGTGCCTCTTACAATGTGGATTTTAATAATCGTAGTTCTATTGATAATAGTAGGCATTATGTCGTTTTATTTTAGCAGAAAAATAAGGAAGTAATTGCCCGAAATTTTGTCTTTATACAACTAGCAATAAAGATTTTTTAGCTCAAGTTATCAGTATATTTATATAAGGGTATTTACATTATTGCCTTAACAAAAATAAGTATTTGGGATGCGTGGATGGGATGAAAATAGATAGACGTCTAACATTATTGGGAGTTATGATTGTAGTTTTAAGTATGACCATGGCTACTCAGTATGCAACAACAAAGGTTTCGTACACTTTTGGTATCGTTCACCCAAGCAACGCAGACATACGTTTTGTTGGTTCGGATAATTCTTCCGACGCTTCTGGGCGGGTATTGCGTGTCGCAGGCAACACGAGCGGATCGCAAAATGTCGTTATCAGTCTTGGTGATTGGATGCCTAACTCTATGAAGAACTATACCGCTGCGTTTGCGATTGTTAATGAAGAAGGCTTTAAGGTCAACATCACTTTCATTAATGTTTCAGGCACCGGAGCCTCAAACATTTCCATCTATTTGCATGGGAATCGGACCACGGATGCTGCGTCTGAAGTCACCTCTGCAAAAGTTCTTTCGGTAAGCGCTGGGGTTTCAAAGCATACTGCTGCTAACTGTGAATGGATTTTAGCAGCTGGGGATGGAGACACGAGTACCATGAATGGATCCGCCATCAAAACACCATGGGATACGTCAGCAAATGTTCGATACAATCAAACAACAAATATTTTTGCTAAAAACAATACTCGTGATTACGTTTGGGTTCAAGTCTCCATTAGTATACCGAGTAACGCTCCTGCTCAAGCAGCTGCAACGGGCCAGATTTGGATTCATTTCAAAGCAACCACCCATTCGTAATGATTAGTTTCATGGGTTGTTTTCTTTTTTCCTTTTTTTTATATTTCCATCATTTTTGCAATAAGTCTTAAATAAATTTCGATGCCAATAGTTATAAGAAGATTATGCTCCAAGGGCTATTTTTCTATAATTTGTTTTCTAATTTGATTTTTGTATTAATTTTTTATTAGAAGTTTTTTGAGTTTAACAGTGTGCTTTTTAACTATATCTAAATATATCCTAAAAAAACACAATGTATATATATTTCAGTATATATGTCTATAAGCAAGGATGGAGTCATGCCTCTAACACGTAAAACTAGGTTATCTGGCAGTAGTATTGTTGTAACAATTCCAAGTCAGTTGGCAGAGGCCTACGACATAAACAGTGGTGACTTCATAGAAATCATACCTCTAAAAGACGGAGAGATCAGGATCAGAAAAGTGAGCGGGGGAATATCTTCTGGAGGTACAGCATGAACAAGAAACTAGCGGCTCTGGCTGTGCTATGCACGATTCTTATTCTAATTGGAGGTATTAATACCACAATCTTGTACAGTACACAGTATCTTTCATCAAAACCAGGTTATAGTTATTCTATTTCTTCAGGTTTAGATTGGTGGGATTGCAACTGGTCATATTGCAAAAAAATAACCATCGATCATACGAAGGTGCAAGCAACTCAGACAGACTACCCTGTGCTTATTTATCGTAGTAGCGATGCTGATCTTGTTGCACATGCACAAAGTGATGGTGATGATATTGCATTTGTGGATCAATACAATGTCACACAGTACAAACATGAGATTGAAAAATATGACAGTGGTACTGGTGAGCTTGTCGCTTGGGTGAAGATATCTAGTCTTTCCAGTACCACAGATACCATACTTTACATGTATTACGGCAATCCGAACTGTGGCAGTCAGGAGAATATAACAGCAACGTGGAACTCAAACTATAAAATGGTTCAACATTTGAACGAGAGCTCTGGAACGCTATTTGATTCTACTTCCAATAATAACGATGGAACAAAAAGTGGTAGCCCCATTGCTAATTCTTCTTCAAAGATCGATGGTGGCTATGATTTTGCTGGCAGCAATTATATAAACTGTGGAACCAGCACTAGTTTGAATATTTCTTCTCAGATAACACTTGAAGGATGGGTCAAGGATCCGCCTATTTCTAAATCAAATAAGCAAAGTAGTAATGTTAGAATTGTTGACAAGAGAGATGAAAAGCTTCCGATCATTCCTGGCAGACAGTTTACCGTGGAACGAACGATAGCCGCAGATACTGAGACGGAGGTTGTATTTGTAGCATTGTTTTCGCCAGGCTTAAAATTGAATGATATGATGGTTGGAGGCGGCTCTGTTTTTACAGGGTTGTATCAGGCTGGTAAACCAAGCTCTGAGGAAGAACGTCGTATAGAAGATATACGAACGATGCTTCCTGAGAAGTTGAAGAGTCTTGGAGGAATCGCCTACTCAAAATCTTTTAAGTCTAAAGGGGAAGCAACTGTACAGATGCAGTTTGATACTGAAAATGGGTATAACCTACTTCCCAATGGTAGAATTAGTTATCTTGTGTTGTCTTCAGATGGAAGCTATGATTTCGAGGGGACAACACATTTAGAACTTATTAAAGGATTAACTAATAAAAATTATAGTATTTTAAAATCTTTGCCTAATTTTTTAGTAAAAATACTTCAAAGAGGAGATCTATCAAATCCATCTTTTTTCAGAACGATCAAATTACCCTTAAAATCGTCTGTTTGTAGTTTTATTATAGAAGAAAATGACTTTAACAATATGTCTGGTTCGTTCTGTGGAATTTTTAACCAAACAACTGAAAATATTCTGTCTTTAGGAACTAATCTAAAATCAGAATCATTTGTCACTAAGATGCGTTTCTGTGATTTTGAAAGTGAGGCAATGCTGCCATTTACAGAACCCTTTGGTACAAGAGTTACATCAAGACCTTTCGATTTAAGAAATATTTCGAGTCTTTTATGCACATTTTCATCTAGCAAAAATTTAAGCTCCGATGCTGACGATGACATTATTAGTACCTCTGGTAATAGCCGCCACATAGTGCAGAGCGGCTTTGATCATCTGTGGAGTCAAAGAAGGAAAAGCTTCAGTAATCTGTTTAATGCTAGCTCCGGCTTCCAACATCTCGAGTACCTGCCAGACCATGACTCTGGTTCCTTTGAACGTAAGTTTTCCGTGGCAGATCCCGGAGTCAATAACAATTTGTTTGTCAATCTCAACTCTCATAATTTAAAAGAAGATGAGATAATATTTAAAGGTTTTGATAACTCAGGATTTACAAAAGACTTGAAAACTGATGTTAAAATAGTTGATAAAAAAGAAGAAAAACGCTTTATCCCCCCTGGCAAAAAGTTTTCAGTTGAAAGAACAATATCTGTAAATAAAGATGCTGAGCTAGTTTTTATTGTTTTGTTTTCCCCGGGTATAAAATTAGAAGATATGTTAATTGCTGATGAATCTGTTCTTAAAGGTACCTATACAGCAGGCAAACCAAATTCTAATTATGAAAAATATATAGAAAACATAAGAATGCAACTTCCAGACGAATTAAAAGAACTAGTACTTATTGGCTATTCAAAACCATTTAACACTAGTAGTAAAGAAACAGTTGAGATGAAGTTTGATTCTTATCAGTTTAACAAGTTGGTATTAGATGGTAGAATTAGTTATCTTGTGTTGTCTTCAGATGGAAGCTATGATTTCGAGGGGACAACACATTGGAGTAATTTATTACCCTGGGGAGGGTGGGACCCGTTTTCAGTCCTATACAATTTTATCAGCAATCTTATGGGTGGGAACAAGAAGGGCCCTTCCGGTACATCTCATGGTTCTAATTATTCAGGTAATATTTTACAGTTACCTTCTGAAATAAAGAGAGATTTGGAAGACGGAAAACAATCAAGAGTTATTATTAAATTTAAAAATGAATCCTCAGCCGGAGTGTTTTCTAAAAAAACTTCGTCTTTAGAAGATGCGGGTCTCATAAAAACTGCAGAGGTAAGTTCTGAAGGTATTGTTGCAGGGTTTATGAATAACTCTGTTTTTGAACAGATTAAGTATAGCAATGATGTTGAAGCAATTTATTCAGATAATGGTTTTGGGGTTTTATTAAATGAAAGTCTTCCATTGATACGTTTTGATGATGCTTTTGAAGATTTTGGTGTAACTGGCAAGGGGAAGAAGATATGTATCCTTGATACTGGTGTTGATTCTTCGCTTGTTAATTATAGTTATGGTTATGATTTTGTTAATGATGATAATATTCCTGATGATGAGAATGGTCATGGTACAAAGGTTGCTGCTATAATAAAAGCTGTTGCTCCTGATGCCGAACTTGTTGTGGCCAAGGTTATCGGCAGCAATGGTGTTGGCTATGAATCTGATGTGTTGGAGGCTTTAGAGTGGTGCATAGAACAGAACCCGGATGTTATTAGCTTTAGTATAGGATCATTGGGTAGTTGTGGTGGTTTCTGTGACAGTGATTTTGTTGCCGCTATGGCTAATGATGCTGTTGATCAAGGGATTTTTGTCGTTGCAGCATCCGGTAACGATGGATCAAAAAATCTTACATCGCCAGCATGCGGATCAAAGGTTTTTTCTGTTGGTGCAACTGATGATAATGATAGCATTGCAGGTTTTTCAAATGTGAATCCAACGCTTGATATGTTTGCCCCTGGTGTTGATATTACGACCGTTGCTGGGACAAGCAGTGGTACGTCTATGAGTGCTCCATTTGTTGCTGGCGCTGCGTTGCTTGTTTTGGAACAAGAGGATTTGAATGTTAGTGATTTAACGTATAGGTTGAGGAGTACTGGCAAACCGATTAGATATACTTATAATGATAGTTTGAGCATTGATATCGGTCGTTTGGACATCTTTAATGCTCTTTCGAATAATAAGACAATGGAACCCTATGATTACTCTTGGTGGTGGCAGGGTGTTTTAGGTGAGGGCGAAGAGTATGAACCTTTGGCATTTGACTGGCTTGGTATAAGTTCAGCAGAATATAATACTCACTGTGGAGATAGTAATGGACATACTTTGGTAGGGGCATTAGATGGAACTGGCTACTGGGAGCATAGTGCATCAGAAGTGCATTATTTTATTCTCGATCTCGGAGAATCATATGTTATTGAAAAGGTGAGGGGACGCTCAGATAGGACTAAGGATCCGACAAATGTTAATGTTTATGTTAGCGATGATATAAAAGATTGGGGAACAGCGGTAGCAACAGGAATAACTACATGGCAGGATACTAATACCTGGCAGGAGGTAGACACCACAGATAAAAGCGGGCGTTATATAAAAGTGGAAGTAACTGCTACTGAGGCTACTTCAGATCCAGGAAGTCGATATATTGAATGGGGGGGTGGAGACCTGCAACCTCCATTTGCAATTTTTGATGCCTACGGGGATGTAGGTAATATTGCCACCTATTATTTCAATGATTACGACCCGGGAGAATGCTGGGGGACTTTTCCAGAATATATGGTAGATGGAAATTATCTTACTTCTGCAAGAACTACAAAGGATAAGCTTGTTGAATTTTTGACCGATAATACATACAACCTGGATCCTGTAGATTTGGGTGAAATACTGGGAGTTGAGATTCGTGTCTGTGGATATTATTATTTTATTGATGACCCAGCAGATATTATTTTGAGACCTATAATTAAAGGAGCAGATGGTGATAACTACGTTTATGATTGCCCAACAGGTTCAACAGCACCAGGGGCATGGTCGGAGTGGTTCGATATAACAAATGACCCAGTCGCTCCAGCTCCCTCCCCTTGGGAATGGAATGATATCAGTACATTACGATGTGATGTTCAAGCAGATATACCTGGCACGTCCACTCTTTATTGCAGTATGGTGGAGATACGTGTTACTTATACACCTACATCAAATAATGTGCCAGTGGTCAATTCCCTTAACTTGGATTCAGAGGGTTCAAGCGGTTGGGATCTAGACCATGATGATGTTCAAGTGGATTGGGATGTTAACGATGCGGATAATCAAAATCTTGATCTTTTATTTACCTATGAAAAAGGTGGTTCTGCGCGCGATCCAACAACTGGAGATTATGATGGTATAGCTCAATCTATTGAGCCTGGTCATTATACATACAGTAATTACCACCTTGACTGGATTAACACCGCTGGTTGGACTGACTATAAAGGTACAATATATGTTAAGATAAGGGCATATGATGGTACAGATTATTCTTCTAACATAGTTGAGGCTACGCTTACAGGTGGTATAGATGGTACTGCCCCTGCCTCATCAGTAAATACAATCACACCATACTGGAAGAAAACAACCCCACTGACGATCACAGCTACTGCTACTGATGCAACTAGCGGCGTGAAGAATGTGACGTTTTATTATCGGTTCAGTGCTGCTAATTCCAGTTGGGGTGGCTGGGTCAACAACGGCACAGACACCGCATCACCATGGTCCCGGGTTATGACATTTGGCAACGGTACCGGGTATTACGAGTTCTATAGTCGCGCGTATGATAACGCGACTAATTTCGAGGCTGCTCCAGGATCTAAGGATGCGATGTGCGGATATGACACAACAGCACCTGCGTCAAGCGTGACCGCGATTGCACCATACTGGAAGACCACCACACCACTCACCATCACAGCAACAGCAACCGATGCATTAAGTGGCGTGAAGAACGTGACATTATATTACCGGTTCAGCATTGATAACAGCAGCTGGGGCGCAAACACATCCGCAGGAGTAGACACCGCATCACCATGGTCATGGAGCTTCGACTTCAGCACCAAAGGCGGCGCAGGATACTACCGATTCTACAGCATCGCCTGTGACAACGCCACAAACACCGAAACCTCACCAGGAGGTATAGGCGACACAAAATGCGGGTATGACACAACAGCACCTACAATCGCACTCAAACATCCGACCAACGGTTCCACGGGAGAATCACTCAAACCCACGTGTGAGATATGGGCTAACGACACATACTCACCCACACTGACCGTAACATGGCAGGACAACAGTACGGGAAGCTATGCGACACGCCAGGTGAACAGCAGCTTTGCGCAAGGGACCTTATGCCGCTTCAACTACAGCAGAGCAAGAACGGCGCTGACGAAATACTACTGGA